>WNFA01000018.1_pt1 | contig 184812 bp, 161 predicted proteins | sample 5400481 | NCBI WGS metagenome assembly WNFA01 (sample SAMN13153340, study PRJNA577476) | soil metagenome | isolation source: 120 cm saprolite under Douglas fir tree site 2 hole 1 replicate 2 | place: USA:California | collected 2015-04-18 | reverse complement strand
GGTACTTGTTCCCGCCGATGTTGAAGACGATGCGGTCGTTGCCGACGAAATCCGCGCTGCGGTACGCAGCCTTGATGTCCGCGGTGCTCGTCCATCTCGCGTGCTTGACCTCCCTGAACCAGGACGTGAGCGGCCCTTTCGCGTCGGGATGCTCCTGCCAGAACTCGACGAGACGCTTCCGCGAGATCACCCGCACGCACTCGAGAATCTACTGCATTCCCATTTTGGGAGCAAGCGTGCGCTTGGTCCCCGGACAGGCATGCCGCGCAGTTCGTTCGGGCCGCTCATCCTGAGGGAGTTCGGCGAAAAAGTCTGGCCGCGCATCACGATCGGGCCCCCGCCTCGAGCCCCGCGCAGGTTCCGTTCCGCCAATGCCAGGATCGCCACGACGTCCTCGGATGCCTCGACGGCTCCCGGAACCCGGTGAGCGTGCTGCGAGAGGTCCTTCGCCAGCAGAGTGAGCAGATACCGCAGCCGTGCGCGCGGCTCCCTCTTCAGGGCGAGGTAGTCCTCGTGCATCTGGTTCACTTCCCAGCGCCGTCCATCGAATCGGCTGCGCCAGGTCTCGCCGGCTGCGTCGACCAGGTGACGCCATGCCGAATCACCTGGCCGTCGCCATCGCGAGGCTCGGCGCGCGCGCGATGCTCGTGCCCCGGCGCCACCTCGACCGGGTCGGGTGCGATGCTGACCGTCGCTCGGGTCCCCGGGGCGGGCCGCATCGAGTTATAGGCGGCGAAGCGCAGAGATTCCAGGCATTGGTGGCTGCGGCCGGAGCGATGTCGGACCCCCGCGCTACCGTTGCCGCCCATGCAGAGCGAACAATCGCGGCAGCTGCGGCGGGAACGGAAGCGACTCAAGCGGGAGGAGAAGCGGCGGAGCTTCCGGCCGCTGCCTACGGAGGAGACAATTGTGTTGTGGGCCTTGCCGCCGATGGGCGAAACGCTGCTGGAGTACGCCCGGCCGCTCATCAGCGGCCTGCTCCCCGCCGACCATGGGCCCGAGGAGCTGAAGCCGGTGCTCGCGTTCGCCTCGCTCTTCTGGAATTCGGTGCTCGAGGAAGAGGAAGTCGAGGAGGCAGTCCCGATACTGGCGCGGAAGCTCGTCGGAAAACTGCAGATGCCCCTGACGGAGGCATTCCGATTGAGCGAAGCGCTTGCGCTGCGGAGAGTGCGGCTTTTCGGCCACGATCCCCGCATCGTTTCGAACGTCGAGGTCTCGCGCGACGGAAATCGCCTCCGCGTCACTGCGCGTAGCACCGTATTGGCCGAAGACGCGGGCAGGCTTCGCGCTGGAGGTGGCCCCGTCACTCCGTAACCGTCGATGCTGGCTTGCTCCTCGGTTGATCGATGGAGCGTTTCAGTGCCGACGTCGCTTCGGCGAGAATTGCAGGTCATCCGATGAAGCTCCTTCCCTCCGGTCTCCGGCTGTCCGCTACCGACCTTGCCAATCACCTTGGCTGCCGGCACCTGACGCTCCTCGATCGCGGCGTCGCGGAGGGCCGCATCGAGGCGTCGAAGTGGCGCGATCCCGCGTTGCAGGTGATGGCGGAGCGAGGCCTCGAGCACGAGCGCCAGTACCTTGCTTACCTCGAGGAGCAGAACCTCGAGGTGGTGCGCGTCCCTGAAGAGGGCCCCGACTCGGAGCTTCTGGCGAAGACCCTCGAGGCGATGCGGGCCGGGCCGGACGTCATCGCCCAGGCCACCCTCCGCGCGGGACGTTGGCTGGGCCGGGCCGACGTTCTCAGGAGAATCGCCACCCCGAGCCGCCTGGGAGCGTTCTGCTACGAGCCGTACGACACGAAGCTCGCCCGCGAGACCCGCGGCAGCGCGATCCTGCAGCTCTGCCTCTACGCGGAGCTGCTTGCCGAGGCGCAGGGCGTCCTGCCGGAGAAGATGCACGTCGTCCCTCCCGGCACCGGCTTCGCCCCGCACACCTTCCGGGTCCACGACTTCCTCGCGTACTACCGGTGGGTCAAAGGCCGGCTGGAATTCTCCCTCACACAGCCGTTCCCGCAGTTACCGCTCCCCGTGCCCGAGCCGGTCGAGAAGTGCGACACCTGCGGCTTCTGGAAACGCTGCGACGAGGAGCGCCACCACGCCGACCACCTTGCCCTCGTCGCGGGGATCACCCGGCTGCAGCGGCGCGAGCTGGGCGACCGGAACGTCGCGACGTTGGCGAGCCTCGCGCAGGTCCCGCTTCCGCTCCCCTGGAGACCCAGGCGCGGTAGCGCCGAGGCGCTCACCCGCTCGCGCGAGCAGGCCCGGGTCCAGCTCACCGGCCGCCGCGAGGGCCGGCCCTACAAGGAGCTCCTGGACCTTGAAGCCGGACGGGGCTTGGCGCTCCTTCCCGAGCCGTCGCCGGGCGACATCTTCTTCGACATCGAGGGTGATCCGTTCGTCGCGGACGGCGGACTGGAATACCTCTTCGGCTACTCGGTGGACAACGGCGAGTACCGGGCGTCCTGGGCGCTCGATCGGGAGGCCGAGAAGGCGATCTTCGAGAAGTTCATCGACTCCGTCATCGCAGGGCTCGCGCGCCATCCGAACTTGCACGTCTATCACTACGCGCCTTACGAGCCCTCCGCGCTGAAGCGCCTGATGGGCCGCTATGCCTCGCGCGAGGAAGAGGTCGATCGCCTCCTACGCGGCAAGGTCTTCGTCGACCTCTACTCCGTCGTTCGCCAGTCGCTGCGCGCAAGCGTCGAGAAGTACTCCATCAAGGACCTGGAACCGTTCTTCGACTTCGCGCGCGCCATGCCGCTCGACGAAGCCGGAGTTGCCCGGCGCGTCGTCGAGTTCGCTCTGGAGCTGCGGCGCGCCGACGAGATCGATGCCGAGACGCGCGCCAAGGTCGAGGCCTACAACAAGGACGACTGCCTCTCCGCTCGCGCTCTCCGCGACTGGCTCGAACGCGAGCGGGCGGCGCGGATCGCCGCCGGGGCGCGCATCGACCGGCCCCCTCCGGTTTCCGGCGACCCGACCGACGAGCAGAAGCTCGAGCGGGAGGAGACACGGGCAGTTCGCGAGAAGCTGCTCGCCGGCGTTCCCGCCGACGTTGCGGTCCGGTCCACCGAGCAGCAGGCAAGATGGCTCCTCGCGAACGTGCTCGATTTCCACTGGCGCGAGGACAAGTGCGTGTGGTGGGAGTACTTCCGCTTGCGCGAGCTCAGTGACGAGGAGCTGCGGGACGAGAGAGATGGTCTCGCCGGCCTGGAGTTCCTCAAGACCGTTCCCAGGAGCGGCAAGGGCACCCTTCCCATCCACCGTTATCGATTCCCCGCACAGGACACCGATATTCGTGGCGGCGAGGAGGCTCACTCACCGAATAGAGGGGGCGTGGACGGCGTCAGGATCGGGACCATCGTCGCCATCGACTTCACCGCCCGAACCGTCGACGTGAAGAGGACAAGGGCGACGGCTTCGAGCCATCCGACCGCGCTTTTTGCCCATGCGACTGTCTCGACGAAGGAGCTGGCCGGCTCGCTCGCTAGGCTCGGCGGCTTCGTTGCGTCCACCGGTGTCGACGGGCCCGGTCGCTTCCGATCGGCCCGCGACCTTCTCCTGCGCGCGAAGCCGCGCCTGCAATCAGGGCCAGGAGGACCTCTCCAGCGTCCTGGCGAGACGGGAACCGAGGCGGCCTCCCGTCTCGCTCTCGACCTCGACGGCGGCATCCTGCCCATCCAGGGTCCGCCCGGCTCCGGCAAGACGTACACGGGGGCGCAAATGATCTGCGCGCTCGTCGCGGGCGGGAAGAAGGTCGGCGTCACCGCCCAGAGCCACAAGGTCGTGCGGTTGCTGCTCGACGAGGTGATGAAGGCAGCCCAGGCGAAGAACGTGACGGTGAGGTGCGGGCACAAGGTCGGGGACGACGATTTCGCCACGAGCAAGGTCGTCGAGTTCGAGGACAATGCCGGGCCGCTCGCTTCGCTTCGCGCCGGCTCCATCGACGTCCTCGGCGGCACCGCGTGGCTCTGGTCGCGCGAGGAGTACGAGGGCGCCGTGGACGTTCTCGTCATCGACGAGGCCGGTCAGCTGTCGCTCGCCAGCGCGCTCGCGGTCGCGCCCGCGGCGAAGAGCATCGTGCTTCTTGGTGACCCCCGGCAGCTCGAGCAGCCCGTCCAGGGGAGCCATCCAGACGGAACGGCGGTCTCGGCGCTGCAGCATCTGCTCGGAGAAGCCGCGACCGTCTCGGCCGATGCGGGTCTTTTCCTCGAAGAGACGCGGCGACTCCACCCAAGGATCGCCGAATTCACGTCCGAGCTGTTCTACGAAGGTCGGCTGCGATCGCTCTCAGGTCTCGAGAACCAGGCGATCGAAGGCCCGGGGCCCGTCGCTGGGGCCGGCCTTTTCTACCTGCCCGTCGAGCACGAGGGGAACCAGTCGAGCTCGCGCGAGGAGGCGGACGCCGTTGCGCGGCTCGTGAACTCGCTCCTCGCCGGCAAGGCGGGTTTCGTCGACTCCGACAACAAGAAGCGGTTGCTCACGAAGAAGGACATCCTCATCGTGGCCCCCTACAACGCCCACGTAGGCGCTCTCGCCGACGCTCTCCCCGGCTTCCACATCGGGACGGTCGACAAGTTCCAGGGCCAGGAGGCACCCGTTGTCATCGTCTCGATGGCGACTTCCTCGGCCGACGAGGCGCCGAGGGGCATGGAATTCCTCTACAGCCCGAACCGGCTGAACGTCGCGACCTCGCGTGCGCGGGCGGCCTGCATTCTCGTCTCCGCGCCGCGTCTCTTCGAACCGGAGTGCAAGACTCCGCGGCAGATGCAGCTAGCGAATGCGTTTTGTCGATTCAGGGAAATGGCACGGGTCGTCGAGTTGTAGCGGCTTCCGGCAGGACGCTGCGCGGTGGTAGGAGGGACGCGACGTGGCAGGAAGGAGGCCGCCGTGATCCCTGACCAGATCGTCGAGTACCTGGAGAAGCGGAACGTCCCCTACGAGCGCCGCTCGCATCGGCGCGCGCTGACCGCGCAGGAAGTGGCGGCCTGCATGCACGTGACGGGATACCGGGTCGCCAAGTCGGTCATCGTGGAGGCAGGCGGCAGGACCTGGATCGCCGTGTTGCCCGCCGCCGAAGTCGTCGACGAGGACCTGCTCGCCGCGCTCATCGGAGGCCCCGTCCGTCTCGTCGGGGAGCAGGAGTTCACCTCGTTCTTCCCCGGGTGCGAGGCCGGCGCGGAGCCGCCCTTCGGCGGGCTCTACGGGCTTCCCGTCGTGGTGGAGTCCACCCTGGCCAGCGCCGACCGGGTCGTCTTCCGCGCGGGGTCGCACGAGGAGGCAGTGGAGCTGCGCTACCAGGACTTCGCGGACCTGGAGCACAGGCCGACGGTGGGCCTCTTCGGCCGCTTCCCCGTGCATGCTCCAAAAGTGAGCGCGGCGTTGCGCTGACCGCCCAGCGGAAGCGACCGGCCACCGTCATTCCTGCGCGAGCACCTCCCGCAGCGACTTCCCGTAGGGCCAGAAGCGCGACTTGTCCCCTGCCTTCCACGCCGCGCGGAGCTGCGGGTCGGAGAGGTCCCAGTCGGGACGGCTCCGGCGCGTCACCTCGCGCAGGTCGCGGCGCAGCTCCTCGATGGAGGGGCGGCCCCAGTACCGGTACCCGTTGTAGATGCTGTGCACCCGCAGCTCGGGCGCGAGCACCAAGGGCCAGGATCGGAGAGGAAGGGCCAATGCGCGCCCAGCCCGTCCCGGTTCTCGTTGGTGGCGAACAGGTCGTCGGTGGAGATCGTGACGCGGGGAAGTGGATTCCTGCGGGGGAAGGAGGCCACTGCTGAACGAGCGGAGCCCGCCTCGGTCTCACTGACCCGGATCATTGCGACGGCGGTCCCAGCGCGAGCAGCCCCTCCGACAAGATGCGGCACACGTTGGCCACGAGGTCGGACTTCGCGCTCACCGCGTACAGGCACCGAGCATAGCGAGGGCCGACCCGGGCCGGGTGGTACTGTTCCCCGGGGGAATTGACGCCATGACCCCGCTGCAGACGCTCAGAGAGGGAACGGGCCTGTCGCTCCCACCCGGACCCCGCTCCCCGTCCGGCGTCCAGCTCGCGTGGGTAATCGCGCGACCGACAGAGTACTGGGAGGCCTGCGCCAGGCGCTACGGGGAGCCGTTCACGCTGCGCATCCTCGGCCTCGGCACCTGGGTGCACTTTTGGTCTCCCGACGTCCTGAGGCAGATCTTTGCCGCGGATCCAGGGGTGCTGGAGGCGCGAGAGGGCAACCGTACCGTTCGCCCGCTCTTCGGACCGAATTCGATCTTCTTGCTCGATGGACCCGTGCACCTGCGCCGCCGGCGCGTCCTGCTTCCGCCTTTGCACGGACAGCCGCTGCTCGCCCACCTCGACGTCATCGCGGAGTTGACCAGGCAGGCGATCGCCGCGTGGCCACTGGGGCGTCCGTTCGGCCTCCGTCCCCACATGAAGACCATCACGATGCAGGTCATCCTCCGGACCGTCTTCGGTCTCCACGAGGGAGACCAGCTGCGGCAACTGACGGCGGATCTCACGGAGCTGCTCGAGGTCGCGGGGTCGCCGTTCCTTCTGCTCATGCCGGGATTGCTCGATCGCGCGTGGTTCGGTCCGTGGAAACGTTTCGCTCGTCTGTTGCGGAGGGCGAGGACGAACATCCTTTCCCTGGTCGCGACACGGCGGGGCGCGCGCGTCGACGGTCCGGGGCAGGACGTCCTCTCCCTGCTGCTTCATGCGACAGACGAGGAGGGGCAATTCATGAGCGACGAACAGCTGCGCGACGAGCTCATGTCGCTCCTCTTCGCGGGGCACGAAACGACGGAGCTCGCTCTCACCTGGACGCTCCATCTCCTGCTGGCGCACCCGCAGGCCCTGCTCCGGGTGCGCGAAGAGCTCGCGTCGGTGCCGGGACCGCGCGGGCTCGACGACGCTCGCGCGCTGCAACTCGAGTACCTCGATGCGGTCGTCAAGGAGTCGCTGCGGCTCTGGCCGGTCGTCCCGACGGTCGGACGGCGCGTGAAGGTGCCGACGCAAATCGGAGGCTGGACCATCCCGGTCGGGGTGAACGTTGCGCCGATGATCTACCTGACCCACCGGAGGCCGGACCTCTACCCGGATCCCGACCTCTTCCGTCCCGAACGGTTCGTCGGAGTGAAGCCGGACCCGCACGCATGGCTCCCCTTCGGTGGGGGGCAACGACGCTGCGTGGGAATGGCGTTCGCACTGGTCGAGATGAAGGTCGTGCTCGCGACGGTGCTGACAGCGACGCGGCTCAGCCTCGCGCCCGGTCCGTCGGCGGCACCGCGACGCCGCGGCGTCCTGCTCGCGCCGACAGACCGGGCGCGTGTCATCCTCGAAGAGCGCCGGAACCTCCGGCTCAGGCCCTGTCCCTGATCTCCTTCGCGCCGGGCGAGGCGCAGATGTGGAGTAAAGCCTGCTTGACGGAGCGCGCCCCATCGGCGACACGAAAGCTCTCGCCGGGGTCCTTCATGCCCAACGTCCGCACCTTAGTCGGAGCTGTGCTCTGCATGCTCCTCGACTGCAGCCACGCTGCTCCGCGCGGTGCCGCGCCCGTCCGCATCGAGGAGGCGACCATCGACGAGCTGCAGGGCGCGATGTCCGCGGGCGAGCTCACCTCGCATACGCTGGTGCAGCACTACCTCGACCGGATCGCCCTCTACGACAAGCAGGGGCCGAAGCTGAACGCGTTCCTGCTCGTCAATCCCCGCGCGCTCGACGAGGCCGACCGCCTCGACCGGGAGCGCGCATCGAAGGGCCCGCGCGGCCCGCTGCACGGGATCGCGGTCGTGTTGAAGGACAACATGAACACCGCCGACCTGCCGACTACGGGCGGCTCGCTCGCGTTCGCGGGCGCGCAGCCGCGAGCAGACGCGTTCGTGGTGTCGAAGCTGCGCCAGGCCGGCGCCGTCTTCCTGGGCAAGACGAATTTGCACGAGCTGGCGCGCGCCGGAACCACGGTCAGCTCGCTGGGCGGACAGACGCTGAACCCGTACGATCTCACGCGCACCCCGGGCGGCTCGAGCGGCGGCACCGCGGTCGCGGTCGCCACGAACATGGCGTCGGTCGGCCTCGGATCGGACACGGTGAACTCGATCCGCTCGCCCGCCTCCGCGTGCGATCTCGTCGGGCTGCGCCCGACGCGGGGGCTCGTCAGTCGCAGCGGCATCATCCCCGCGGCCCTCACCCAGGACATGGCCGGGCCGATCGGCCGCACCGTCGCCGACGTCGCCGTGGTGCTGGAGGTGATCCAGGGCCCGGACGAGAAGGACCCGACCACGGTCGACGTGGCGGGCATGGCGAAACGGACGTACCGCGAATCGCTCGTGCAGGATGGACTGCGCGGCGCGCGCATCGGTGTGCTGCGCAGTTTCTTCGGGGCGAAGCCCGAGCACCAGGAAGTCAACCGCGTCGTCGGCGAGGCGATCGCGCGGATGGGCAGCCTCGGCGCCCAGGCGGTCGAGCTGCCGGTACCGCTCGACGTGGAGCAGCTCATCGCGACCATGGACGTGCAGAAATGGGAGTCGAAGACTCAGATCGACGCCTGGCTGCGCGGCCTGGGAGCGGGAGCGCCGCCGATCCACACCTTCGACGACTGGGTCGCCTCGGGGAAGTTCGACAAGACGCTCGAGAAGGGGCTCAAGGCCGCCCAGCCCTTCGACCATCCCGAGAACGATTCGGAGTATCTGCAGAGAATCGGTCCTCGCAAGGAAGCCCTCCAGAAGCAGGTCTTCGCGATCCTCGAGGAGAACAAGCTCGACGCGATCGTGTATCCGCACCAGAAGCGGCTGGTGGTCCCAATCGGCGAGTCGCAGGTGGAGCGCAACGGCTTCCTGGCCTCGATCACCGGGTTCCCGGCGATCACCGTTCCGGCGGGATTCTCCTCCGGCGGCGTGCCGATCGGCGTCGAGCTGCTCGGGCGGCCGTACGCGGAGCCGACGCTGCTCAAGCTCGCCTATACCTACGAAAAAGGAACGCACAACCGGCGGCCGCCGGCCACGGCCCCGTGAGGCCAAACTTACTTGAGGCTGGCGAGGTCGATGACGAACCGGTAACGCACGTCGTTCCGGATCATCCGCTCGTACGCCTCGTTCACCTTCTGGATGGGGATGATCTCCACGTCGGCGCCGATCTCGTGGCGTGCGCAATAGTCCAGCATCTCCTGCGTCTCGGGAATGCCCCCGATGGAAGACCCGGCCAGCCGCCTGTTTCCCCCGATGAGCGACCAGGCGGACACAGGAGTCGGCTCGGGCGGGATGCCGACGATCACCATCGCACCCTGCGGGCGCAGCATTCCCAGATACCGGTTGTAGTCATGCGGGGCCGAGATGGTGTCGATGATCAGGTCGAAACGGCGGGCCAGCTTCTCGAAGGTGGCCTCGTCCCGGGTGGATTCGAACGCCTGCGCCCCGAGGCGACGCGCGTCGGCTTCCTTCGATCGCGACGTGCTCAGCATCGTCACCTCGGCCCCCATCGACGCGGCCAGCTTGACCGCCATGTGGCCGAGCCCGCCGAGGCCCACCACGCCCACGCGGTCTCCCTTCTTGGTGTTCCACTGGCGCAGCGGCGAATAGGTGGTGATGCCGGCGCACAGGAGCGGCGCCGCGCGGGCCGGGTCGAGGCCGGCCGGGACTTTCAGCGCGTACCGTTCCGCCACGACGATCTGCGACGAGTAACCGCCGTACGTGGGCGTGGTCCGGTCCATCTCGGTGGCGTTGTACGTCCAGGCGGCGCCCTTCTCGCAGAACTGCTCGAGCCCGCGGCGGCACGGATCGCACTCCCGGCAGGAATCGACGAAACACCCCACGCCCGCCATGTCGCCCACCTTGAACCTGGTCACTTGCCCGCCGACCTGCTTGACCCGGCCGACGATCTCGTGACCGGGCACCATCGGAAAGAGAGCGGGAATGGCGCCGGTCCATTCGTCGCGCACCTGGTGGATGTCCGAGTGGCAGATCCCGCAGAAGAGGATCTCGATCAGCACGTCGCTCGGGCCCGGCTCGCGCCGGTCGATGATGAAGGGCGCCAGCGGACTGGTCTTGGAGGTGGCGGCATACGCACGGGTCTTCAGCATCGTTACCTCCTGGGGTTCCGACTTCGATGCGCGGGATCTTGCCGGGTTGCGCCCCGCATCCGTCCCGGCGAGCCGGACCCCGCCCGCCAAGCTGACGCAGCTCGCGCAGCTGCACTGGAAGAACTGAAGAATGCCGATGCCGTCGTCCTTGACGCGGACGACGACCTCGCCGCCCTCACGGGCGCCCGCAGGCCGCGGACAGCTACAATCGATAGAGTCCGCTAGAAGTTGAACCCGAGATACCCGCCGAACGTGAAGGAGTTGTCCTCGCCGACGTGGGCGTAGCCGAGTCCGAGGTTGTATCGGGCGTCGACGCCGATGCTGACCGGGTCGGCCAGGCGGTACTCGATCCCGGCCGCGAAATGGATCCCCGGCGTCTGGTAGGTCGTATCGTTGGAGGGCGGGCTGTTGACGATGAACTCCATGCCGATCGGGACCAGCCAAGGCCGCACGGGCCCGAGGTCGAGGCGGTATTTCGGAGCTGCGACGATCGCGAGCTGGCTCACCGAGACGTTGGAGGTGTTGCTTCCCCCCAGCAGGGCGCTCGTGGCCTGGACGACCAGCTTGCGTGAGAACCGGGCGTAGTCGACCACGATTTCGGCGAGCAGGGTATTGCCGAACCAGGGATCCTTGAGGAGCGGAAGGTCGAGCCCGAAGCCCATGCCTATGCCGACCTTGTCGTCATTGCGAAGGCCCGTCGCTCCATTGACGTCCGTGAACACCTCGCCGCCTCGATTGCCTCCTACGAGCATCGAGACTCCACCTCGGAAGAAGACCTGCCCCCCGAGCTCGGCAGAAGCCGGCGCAGCCGCTGCAAGCACGAAGGCGCCCACGAGAGACGTTGCATGCCAGTTCTTCATTTGGTCCCCCATCGCGAAGGGCGCGCACGAAAAGGCTCGGGCGTGGCCCTTCGGGGGTCCCCATAGGCTTCTGGCCGTTTCCGGGTCAAGCAGCGGCGTGGGTGTGGTCCGGCCGGTGGACGGGATGATCCAGGCGCCTGCGCGCACCCGACACGCCTGCCGCTGCTCCGGCGGCAGCCGCCAGACCGAACCCGGACGCGCCGCAGACCGCCGCGGCAAGACCGCGGGCCGGATTGGACCCGGCGGCGCTCGCCTCGCCTCAGGCCGCGGTACAGACCGCGCTGCGGCTGCTCGACAGCGGCGACCTGGACCTCTTCCGCGAGACCTTCCTCCCCTCGGTGCAGCCCCAGGTCACTACTGTGCTCGAGGTTGACGCGTGCCAGCCACGAGGCGGTGTCAGCTCTTGGTGAGTTGCTGAAGCAGCGGAAGGAGGCGCGGAATCTCCGTAACGGCCGTGTTCCAGACGATGTCCACGTCTACGTCCATGTAGTCGTGCACGACCTTGTGCCGCATGCCCACGATCGCAGCCCAGACCGACGTCGAGCATATGGGCAACGTAGAGGTCATCCCGCTGCATACTGGAGCTCGGCAGTGGCGAGGACGCGGTCGCGAATGCGACGATTCAGGAAACGCTCCGTCACGAGGTCCACGCGGCGGCCGCTCAGAAGTCTCGAAAGCTCCTGCTCGATTTCGTGCAGCGCGAGAAAGCCGGGCGCACGACCCTCCTCGAACTCGACCAGGACGTCGACGTCGCTGTCCGGGCGAAAATCGCCGCGGAGCACCGACCCGAAGAACGAAAGCCGGCGAACGTGGTGACGCCTGCAGAACGCAGTCAGCGCGTCACGATCGATGCCGATCCTCACCATGCCATCAGTCTTAGCGTGCTGGCAGGATCTCAACAACATCCCGAAAGTGTCCCGGCAGCCTGGCGGCACTCCGGGAGAGTGTTCGCAGTCGGCGCCGAGAACCGTACGGCCGGTTCCACAGGGGCGCACGATCAATTTGAGGCCGTCCGGGCACACTCTCGTGGATCAGCGGGCGGGGGAAAGGTCCCGGTCCGCGGCTCTGTACAGCTGGTACAGATCGGGTCTGGGGTATCCCTCCCCCGCCCCGCTCCAGTTGTTCTCGCCTGTCAATCCGAGCGTCGAATCATCGGGACAGCCAACGTAGAGCCCTCTGCGCCAAGCGATCGACATCGCTTCGAGTTTCTTAGGCCACGAAAGAAAAACCTCAATCTGGGCGTGCACCCGTTCCACAGCGATGTCGGACCTGTGCGGTACGGTGCCGCTCATGCAAAGCGAGCAGACGCGGCAAAGGAAGCGGCAGCAACGGGAACGCAAGCGGGAGGAGAAGCGGCAGAGGCTTCGAAGCGGGATGCCACTCGACGCGTTTCCCGTCCCGCAGACCCCGATCTCCGAGGTGCTGCTCGAGTACGTGAGCCCGCTGGTCCACAAACTGCTTCTTGCCGGGCGCGTCGAGCAGTTATTTCGGTACGGCAACGATCCCCGACAAATTGCATCGGTGGACATCGTCAGCGAGGGCGATCGAATTCGCGTCGTCGCCGTAGAGGTGCCGTAGGCGCATGAAGCACGGCCTCGCAGACGAGGGTCACCATGGCCGACGATGAGGTCGTGACGCGCCTCTTGGCGCGGCTGATGTCCGAGCCAGGCGAAAACGTGCCGACCGGATTGTTCGGCCGGGCGCGCCGTACCGCCTCGGCCGCGCTGCGCACCGGCACCTCTGCCCTCCTCCGAGGCGGCATGCTCGACGCCCGCACCGCCGAACGGCTCGCGCTCTCACTCGGAGAGCTGAAGGGCATCGCGATGAAGGTAGGGCAGATCTTGAGCTACCTCGACACTCCGCTGCCCGAAGAGACACGGCGAGTGCTGGCGGTGCTGCAGGTGAAGTCGCAGCCGACGCCATTCGGGAAGATCGAGCAGATCATCCGCGAAGACTTCGGACCCCGTGCCGACGCCCTGCTGTCGAAGATGGATCGCGTGCCGGTCTCGACGGCGTCCATCGGCCAGGTGCACCGCGCCGGCGGGCTCGCCGTGAAGGTCCTGCACCCGGGAATCGAGCAGGCGATCCGGTCGGACTTCAAGGCGGCCGCGGCAGGTCGTGTGCTGGCGAAGATGATCATGCCGGGCGGCGACATCGACTCGGTGATCGACGAGGCGCGCGAGACGTTCCTGGCGGAGTGCGACTACGTCGCCGAGCGGCGCTGGCAGGAACGATTCGCCGCGCTCCAGGCGGGGAATCCGGACGTCTCGATTCCTGCCGTGCACGCCGAGTGGTGCTCGGGGAGAGTCATCACCACGGCGTGGGTCGACGGAATCCGCTTCCACGATTTCGCTGCGAGCGCCAGCCAGCGAGCCCGCGACCGGGCAGGCCGCGCGCTCTACGAGTTCTACGTGGGCAGCGTCTACCGCCATGGCCTGTTCAACGCCGACCCGCACCCGGGAAACCTGCTCTTCGCGGAGGACGGTCGGCTCACCGTGCTCGACTACGGCTGCGTACGCGAGTTCGACGAGCGCATGCGCGCCGGCATCAAGGCGCTGTCGAAGGCAGTGCGCGCGGACGACGGGCCCGCCATCCGCCGCGCGCTCGTAGAGCTCGGAGGCGCCCCGCCCGACGACAAGACCTTCCCGCACACGCGGTCAATGCTGCGCGGCTTCTTCGGCCCGACGCTCGAGCCGGGGCCACACCGCATCGAGTCCGGCTTCAACGCCGACATGCGCACGATCCTCGTGGACAAGAGGGCCGTGCTGCGCATGCGGCTGCCCGGGCGGCTGCTGTTTCTCTTCCGCATCCGCTTCGGGCTGCACTCGGAGCTCGCGAAGCTGCGCTCGGTGGTCGACTGGGCGGCGCTCGAGGCCGAGCTGGTGGGCTGAACGCAAGCAGCGCCGCTGGCTGGCGGACGCGGGCTGGTGCCTGTCCGTCGGCCTCCAGTAGGCACCAGGCCGGACGGGCTGCGAATCGGTCGCGGACCAGCGATGTCGGAGGGGTCTGCTACGGTCCTTTTCGTGACCAAGGCCTTACTCGACAGTGCTGGCTCGCTCGACGCGCGGCTCGAAGCGCTGGCGGCAGTTGCCTCGCTCGTCGAGTGGCCCCTGCCTCGCGAGCACGACCCGCGCGCCTGCGCCGAGTTTGCGGGCGTGCTGGACAAGCTGCTGGCTGTGCTCGCGCGGGGGCCCAGCGCGATCGACGTCGCCCTGGGCGAAGGGTTGCACGCGTTTGCCGCTTGTGAGGGCGCGCTCAAGGCCGGCCATTCCGGGAACGGCGACTTCGCCCGGGAGGAGCTCGGAATGGCGGCCAGCACCGCGCAGAAGCTGGAGCGGCTCGCGCGCAAGCTGGAAAGCCGGCCGCTGCTTCGCGCCGCCGTGCTCGCGGGCGAGGTGACGCCCCGGCAGGCCGAGGCCGTGCTGCCTGTCGCGCGGGGCGACGACGAGGCGCTCTGGGTGGAGCGGGCGCGCGTCGGGACCGTCCGCTCGTTGAAGAAGGCGGTGAAGGAGGTTGCGGCGGCCGACCCCGACGACCCCGACGACGAGGGGCGGCGGCGTCCGGGTAGGCGGAGGACGCCTGCGTCTAGTGGCCTTTGATCGCGACGTGCTCAGCATCGTCACGTCGGCCCCCATCGACGCGGCGATCTTCACCGCCATGTGGCCGAGCCCGCCGAGGCCCATCACGCCCACGCCGTCGCCCTTCTTGGTGTTCCACTGGCGCAGCGGCGAATAGGTGGTGATGCCGGCGCACAGAAGCGGCGCAGCGCGGGCCGGGTCGAGGCCAGCCGGGACTTTCAGCGCGTATCGCTCCGCCACGACAATCTGCGACGAGTAACCGCCGTACGTGGGCGTGGTCCGGTCCATCTCGGTACGCGCGCGCCCGGAGCGCGCCTCTCCAGGATTTCCCCGTCACGGAGGAGCCCGCGGCGCGGGGCTCGCAACCTGAGAGATTCGTACGATCGACGTCCTCGGACCGGACGCGCTCTAGTCACCAGCCTCGCGGTCGTCGTCCTCGTCGTCGTCGTCATCCTGCATCCTGAGGCGGAGCTGCTTCCCCTCGCTCGGGACGCCCGCGCGGTCGACCACGAACAGCATGTACACGCCGGGGACCGCCTGCGCTGGCAGTCTGGGTCCGGTTACGCGGAGCCTGCCTTCGCGATCGGAATCCTTCTCGCGAAACGCCAACTTCACGTACCGATCTCCGGTGGTCAGGCTGTGCGTGTTGTGGTCGCTGCGGAGCAGCACGACAGACCCGATCGCGCCCGAATCGTCGGCCACGGAGATGTCGAAGTGCCGTCCATACGTGAGCCGCGCGGGCGACTTCGTGATCGCCGGGCGCGGTGCGCGCTGGCCGTCCTGCTTGAACAGGTACGATGGGAAGAACAGCTGGCCGACAGGTACGCCCTGATCGGGATCCCCGCGGGGGAGCACACCGGCATACGAGGTCGTCATCGGGAACGAGGGATCGTCGGGTCTGACCAACGCTTCCCGGTTCTCGCCCGCGAAGAACACGGATGCATCGGGCAGCAGCGTCGCGGTCCCATGAAGGCCGCGCGAGACCGTCGTCTTGGTCAGCTTGGTGACCGAAGCGGTCACCGGATCGAACATCTGGAAGTGATGACCTTCCCGCTCTTCGAAGGTGCACGGCCTTCCGCCGACGTTGCACGCCGGCGATCGGTTCACGCCCTGGCCGATCAGGATCTTGCCGTCGGGCAGCAGAACGGCCTTGGTCGTGGCGAGCGGCTGCAGGATGCTGCCGATCTTCTTCCAACGCGGGCTCGCGTCGGTGAACTCGATGCTCTCGACGGTCCCGGTCTGATTGCCGTTCGCGTCCGTGCCCGAGATCATGAACCATCTGTGTGACACCGTGCGCCCGTCGGCGTCGATCTCCAGCTGGCTGGCCGTGGGACAGCAGTAGGGCCTGACCTCGGCAGCGGTGTCCAGCAGCGTCCAGTGGTTCTGGGCGGGGATGTTCCGGCGAGGGTCTCTTAGTGCTCCAAGCACGTCGAGGCACCAGGTCGTCCCCTTCGTAAACACAGGCGTACCGCCCCCTATGCCGAATCTGGCGCCACCAGGAATGCGCTCAGGGCCATAATTCTTCTCGCCATCGAACGTGCAGACCTTCCAATCTTCCCTGCGCGGGCCCGTCTGAACGACCTCGAGCTGCGGATAGAGCGGGAAGGCCATCCGCGCATTCTCCAGCGCCACGTTTCGATCGGTCCTCGGATCGTAGACCTCGGGGACGACCTGGTTGACGCGGCTCGCGGTGAAAGCGGTGTCCGTCTGGCTCACGTTCTGACGGCCCTTCGCGACCCGGTCGGGATCGGGTGGTACGGTGTTGTCCTGGTCGAAGCCGCCCACGACCAGCACGGTGTCGTTGGGCAGCGCGATGGCCGAGGGATACCAGCGGGCGTACTTCTGGTCCGAAGGTTCGGACGGCTGGGTGCTCTGCTGGTTTCGCGGATCGCAGTTCTCGTAGAACTGGGCGTTGGGGTTGCGCGCGAAGAGCTGCCGCCCGAACGGGTCCTTGCTCCAATTGGAGCGAGTGCACGGCTGCGCCCGCTTGACCCAGGTTTCGGTCTCCGGATCGAAGATGTTGACCTTGTACAAGCCGTTGTCGCTCTGCATGTCGTGGCCGCCGAAGACGTAGACGCGTCCGTCGGACAAGGTCGTGCGCGCATTGCAGTACATGTTGTAGAACACGCCCTTCGAATAGCCATTCTCCGCGAACGCCGCGCGGTTCATGGCGAAGTCGGCCTCGTCGAGCAAGCTCGTGTGGAACTTGCCCGTGGTCTTGAACGCGTCGGGATGACTGATGTCGAAGAGCAGTTGCCTTTCCATGGTGCGGTTCGCCTTGATGCGCGTCGGGACGCTCTGGCTCAGCCCCTGCCGCATCAGGTAGCCGCCATACGTGAGCCTCTGGAAGGAATCGTCGGCCGATCGGTTCGTGCCGAGGCCCAGGATCGGATCGAAGCCATGGAGGACGTCCCTGAGGGACGAGTTGAACTGCATGCCGGGAGTCGTGAACGCGCCGCGAGCAATGGCGAGGTCGACGATCTCGGGATCGGCCATGTCGTTAGCAACGTATTCCGAGAACCTGGCGTGGAACAGTATCTTCGGCGACGCCGACTTCTTCTTCCACACCAGACCCATGTGCACGGCTTCCGTGCTCTGCATCGGAATGAGCGGCGAGACTTCACCGCAGCGCGCCGGGTCTCGGGCGGTGCCACAAGCGGACTCCCCCTGGGCGCGGGCGGAACGAGGTCCGAGCAAGACGAGGCAGAAAGCAATGACGAACCAGATTGAAGATACGAATTTCGCGAACCGCTGATTGCTCTTATCCATATGCAACCCCCCGTCGTCCAACGGCGGCGCTGTAGTCGCCGGGCGCGAGCGAAGTCAAGTACCGTCGTGGTGCAGCCGGCGGACGATCTGGGCGGTTCGGGCCGTGCACAGTTGTCACGGGGCTGACCCTTGACACCTCGGCAGCCCGGGGACTAACAGGGACGCGGCCGTCGAGCGCTTGGGGAGTCAATCACCCAGGTCGGCCGATGAATGGGGGCATCATGACGCCGCTTCGCTTTGCAGCAGCAGCACTGCTCTTCGTAGGGACCTTCACAGCGCGCGCAGACGAAGGCGCGCGGTTCCGCGCCAATCTCGTCGGCACGGAGGAAACGCCGGCGATCTTCACGGCGGGCAGCGGGGAATTCAGAGCACGCGTGGTGGACAACGACACTCGGATCCTGTTCGTGCTCACCTTCGAGAACCTGACCGGAGCGCCCGCGGTGGCGCACGTCCACTTCGGGCAACGAAACGTCGCGGGCGGCGTGAGCTTCTTCCTGTGCGGCGGCGGCGGACAGCCGGCGTGCCCTGCAGCTGCGTCGGGCAGGGTCGAGGGAACGGTGACCGCGGCCAACGTGGTGGGACCGATCGCGCAAGGCATCGCCGCCGGTAATCTCGCCGCCATCCTGGAGATGATTCGCGCGGGCTTTGGCTACGCGAATATGCACACGGCGCGTTTCCCGAGCGGAGAGATCCGTGGGCAGATCAAGGTGACCGGCGGCGAGGACTAGACCGCATCTCGTCTAGCCACTGCGTGGTCGGCACGCCGGAGCTGTCTGGTCGGGCGGGATGCCGACGATCACCATCGCACCCTGCGGGCGCAGCATTCCCAGATACCGGTTGTAGTCATGCGGGGCCGAGATGGTGTCGATGATCAGGTCGAAACGGCGGGCCAGCTTCTCGAAGGTGGCTTCGTCCCGGGTGGATTCGAACGCCTGGGCCCCGAGGCGACGCGCGTCGGCTTCCTTCGATCGCGACGTACTCAGCATCGTCACCTCGGCCCCCATCGACGCGGCCAGCTTGACCGCCATGTGGCCGAGCCCGCCGAGGCCCACCACGCCCACGCGGTCTCCCTTCTTGGTGTTCCACTGGCGCAGCGGCGAACAGGTGAATCTCGTCCCAGTTCGCCGCGATCAGCGAGACGACGCCCGCCGCGATCGCAAGCCCACCGGTCGCGGCCACGGACCAGACGAGCCACCGCGCCGAGTTTCGCGTCTCGTCCTCGAGCTCGAGGATCCGGCGGCGCTGCTCCTCGGTGAGCAGGCCGGCCTGGATCCAACGGTCCAGCTTGCGGGACAACCTCATTTCGCCTCCCCGGCGCGACCCGTGTTGCAAACCCTTGTCGACGCAAGGCAGGACGGCGGTCAAGAAATCGCCGGTGAATCACCTCCAGCGGCCACCCGCGTGTTGGACGAAGACCTGGCAAGACTCGGCGCCAGGAGTGCGCCTGCCACATGGTGACAGGCTGCGATTCCCCTCGCGGACCAACACCCGAGCGATGTCGGACTCCGCCGCTAAGCTGCGGCCATGGAAATCGCCCGTCCTTGGGAGATCCTCGCGCTGGGCCCAAAGCGAATGGCCCACACGCTTCTCGCCTACGCCAAGCCGATCACCGAGCGGCTCCCGCGCGACTATACGTTGGACGAGCTGCGGGCGACGCTCGCATTCGCCGCGGCGGTCTGGAACGCCATGCTGATCCGGGACATCCGCGAGGCCGTCGCGCACCTCACCACGAACATGACACCGCGGCTGCGGGTCTCGCCTGCGAGAGGCATGGCGGCCATTCGCAGGCTTCTCGCGCGGAGGTATCGTCATTTCGGCTCGGATCACCACTTCGTCGTGGCAGTGAATGTCTACGACGACGGCACCGACTTCTCGGTCGCGGCGATCGGAATCTGCCCGGACCCGAGCTGCTGCGGGCCACAGGCAAGAGCGTGACGTCCGCATGCGGCGTGCTCCGCCCTGGCCGCACCGTGCATCGTTCGCCAAAGGGCGAAGGCACCAATCTCGTAGAGGTCGCCGTCCACGGACGACGGCGCGCAGCGATGTCGGAGGGGTCTGCTACGGTCTTTTTCGTGACCAAGGCCTTACTCGACAGTGCTGGCTCGCTCGACGCGCGGCTCGAAGCGCTGGCGGCAGTTGCCTCGCTCGTCGAGTGGCCCCTGCCTCGCGAGCGCGACCCGCGCGCCTGCGCCGAGTTTGCGGGCGTGCTGGACAAGCTGCTGGCTGTGCTCGCGCGGGGGCCCAGCGCGATCGACGTCGCCCTGGGCGAAGGGTTGCACGCGTTTGCCGCCTGTGAGGGCGCGCTCAAGGCCGGCCATTCCGGGAACGGCGACTTCGCCCGGGAGGAGCTCGGAATGGCGGCCAGCACCGCGCAGAAGATGGAGCGGCTCGCGCGCAAGCTGGAAAGCCGGCCGCTGCTTCGCGCCGCCGTGCGCGCGGGCGAGGTGACGCCCCGGCAGGCCGAGGCCGTGCTGCCTGTCGCGCGGGGCGACGACGAGGCGCTCTGGGTGGAGCGGGCGCGCGTCGGGACCGTCCGCTCGTTGAAGAAGGCGGTGAAGGACCTTGCGGCGGCCGATCCCGACGAGGAGGGGAAATGGACGCTGTTCCACGCCCGCATGCCGCCGGAGCTGCGGGCCGTGGTCGACGAGGCGGAAGAGCTGGCCGGCGAGGCCGTCGGGGCGCGCTCGCCCCGGTCGGAGCGGGTCCGGGCAATCTGCAGCGAGTATCTCAGCACCCATCCGGCGCCCGTCGACGACGGCGTCGCGGAGGCTCTGCTCTCCCCCGACGATCGGTCCGAGGAGCCGTTGAGGGAGTTGCTCGAGCGGGAATACCGAGAGTGGGCGTCTCTCGGACGGCCCGCGCCGGTCGCGGCACCCGTGGCGGTTTCCGGCCCCGCAGATGTGCGCGCGCACTGCGAGCACCTCCTGCGGCTCGCGCGCATGCAGGACCGCTGGGGCGAGGTGTTCGGGCACATCGCGATGGTGTTTCGCGCCATCCGAGGCTGGGAGTACCTGGAGTTCGCCTCGTTCGCGCACTACTGCGAGGAGCGGCTCGGGATGGGGGTGCGCACCGTCGCGCAGCGGATCGCGCTGGAGCGGAAGCTGCACGAGCTGCCCCAGCTCCGGGTGGCGATGCGCGAGCGGCGGATCTCCTACGAGAAGGCGCGGCTCATCGCGCGGCACGCCGATCAGCGGACAGTCGAGGAGTGGATCGCGCGCGCCGAGGGGCTCACCTGCGTCGAGCTGCGGGACGCGCTGCAGGACCAGCAAGAGGCGCAGATGTGCGCGCGGCGCCAGTACCGGGCTTGGCTGCCGCCCAGCGTGACCGGGCTGCTCCTCTTGACCATTGCGGCCGTGCGGAAGGAGGAGGGGCGGTGGCTTTCGCCCGGGGAATGCTACGCGAAGGCCTGCGCGCACTTCATCGAGGTGTGGAAGCCCGTGCTCCGGGCGGGGAAGAATACTCTGTCGAAACGGGTGCTGAAGCGCGATCGGGGGAAATGCCAGGTGCCGGTCTGCAGCAAGGCCGGAGCGCATGCGCACCACGTGCAGTACCGGTCCGCTGGCGGCTCGGACGACGAGGGGAACCTGATCTCGCTTTGCGCGCCGCACCACCTGCGCGGGGTGCACATGGGGCGGGTGCGGGTTCGGCTCGTATCGCCGGGGCTGCTCCGGTGGGAATTGGGGGTGGAAGGGGGAGCGCCGAGGCGGGTGTTGGTGCGGCCGGCGCCGGCGTCGGCGTCCGGGTAGGCGCAGGACGCCTACGCCCAGTGGCACTTGGAAGGCGCGGGCCCCTTGACGCTCGGCGATCTGGTGCTGCGCTGGCGGGCGCACGACATCGGCCATCGGGTGGAGATGGAGCGGCTGGCGGCGGCGCTGCGGGCCTGACCAGGAGCTCGCCCCAATTCGTTCGATCGCCGCCGGCGACTGTCCGCTCAGCTCGCGCCGGCGACGCCGCGCATCCGTCCCGGCGAGCCGGACCCTTGCGGTAGCGTGTCCACCCATGCAGAGTCGACGATCGGTTGACGCCCGCATCCCTGCCAGTCGCCTTCCTTCCCCAGGACGCTCACGGGCTCCCGGGCCGGCTTGGTTTCGCTCCCGCTCCCGGACGGTGGAGGAACGATTCACCTCTCGAGCCCGAACGAATGCTGGTGGCCGATCTCGCGTGCCTTCGGGACACTTGCGGCGAGGCCGTCCTGGTCACGCTGCTCGAGGAAGGCGAGATGTGGACGATCGGCCTCGGCGGGCTGCTCGATGAGGCAAGGCGCGCCGGCCTCGAAAGCCTCTGGTTTCCGATTCGCGACGGCACTGCGCCCCCGGACCTCGACCAGGCGGCACGACTCGTCGGACGCATCCTCGAGCGCCTCGGCGCCGGCCGGACCGTGGTGATCCACTGCCATGGCGGGATCGGCCGGAGCGGCACCGTAGCCGCGTGCTCCCTCGTCGCAGCCGGCCAGGATCCGCGGCGCGCGATCGAGCTGGTCCGCGAGGCGCGGCCCGGGGCCGCCACCGCGCCGGGCCAGGAGGAGTTCGTCCACGAGTTCGCGCGGGCCTACTGGCCAAGGTAGGCGGTCACAAGCGCCCGCCCGGCCTCCTTCGGCAGAGGCCGGGCGCTCGGCGCCGATCGCTTCAGTCCCGGTCGGACCGCTTCCGGGAAGGTGGAGCAAGGACGGAGATGTCCACCTCGCCACCCATCTTCAGATAGCCCGCCCGGTTGGGATGCAGGTGATCGACCACGTTCGTGGTGCTGTTGTGCAGGAATTCCGCGCGCATCTGGCCGGTGCTCGGATCGACCGTCACGCGATCGAAATCGGCGACGCTGTCGAAGATCCCGGCGCTCCGGATGAACGCATTGACGACCTTCCGGCGGCTGTCGCGGTCCCCGTCGAACACGGGATCGGGATTGTTGCCCAGCGCCGAGGTGATGGTCGCCTGGATCAACCTGAGCCCGCGACCGTGGATCTGCTGCGCACCCTTCTGGATCCCGGCGATGACGTCGCTCGCCGACGTTCCCGCACTCAGATCGTTGATGCCCTCGAGCCACACCACCGCGCCGACGCCGGACAGGTTGAAGACGTCGCGTTGCAGACGGCTGAGCGCCGACGGGCCGCCGGCGCCTGCATCGGACACGACGCGGTTTCCGCCGATTCCCTCGTTCACGAGCGACACGCGGCTACCAAAGGCGGCGCGCAGCCGGCGGAACAAGTCGTCGGGCCATCGATCGTCCCCGTTGAGCGTGGAGGCGGTCCCATCCGTGATGGAGTCGCCGAACGTGGCGACGACGAAGGTATCCGCAGGCGCCATCACGTCGAGCGCATCCAGGAAGTACCAGGAGGTCGTCGAGTTGGGGAACGCGGCGTCGCCCTCGTCGTTTCCATGCGAGCCCGTGACTGGATTGGTGATGTACGAGGTCTGCATCCCCTTGGAGTGCCACGTCATCGGACCGCTGGTGCCGACGACGTGGAAGCTCACCGCCAGCTTCCGGCCCTCGAGGGAGAACCTCTCCACGTCGTCCACGAATTCGAGCTCGACGGCGTCGCTGAAGATCGACTGCCCGGTCGGGATGGTGACCGTCCCGGCGCCGCCGAAGGTCACTCGGCGGTTCGTTCCGGGCACCAGGGCGCCGGCGCTGGCTTGCAGGCCGAGGAAGACGTCGTCGAACGTCACGGCCTTGGTGCCGAAGAAGTTCGAGAAGCGGACGCGGAAGCGCTCGCCCCAGAGATTCGGCCGCACGATGAGCCGGAACGTTTGGTCGTTCGCGCCGGTGTCGGCGGAGGGAAAAGCAAACTCGAGGTCGGGTTGCGCCACCGCGGTCCCGGAGGGGTACAGTCCGTGCGCCGACGCGGCCCAGGACGCGATCCATTTCTGTTTCCCGTGGCCGCCCTCGTCGGCGACCGCGGCAGGAGCGTTCAGGATGACGCCAGCCAGCACGGCGGCGGCCCAGAGGGAACGTCGGCGTGCGAGCGATGCGAATGGAGCGAGCGATTTGATCATGACTGCCTCCCTTTGGTCATTCAACGGTCGTCATAGCGGTCGTCGTCGTCGCGGTCGCGGCGCTCGCAGACGAAGTGCGCGGCGTCACGGGCGCTGCCCTTCCCCGTCCAGCGCGCTGACTGCGGCCAGGGGCATAGCGGCCGCGAGAAGTCGCCGGGGGGCGGCGCCTTCGTCATTACGTTGTTGGGGAAGGGCAGCGTAGTCTGGGACGCGATCAGCTTGTCCGGCGCGATGCCCTCCTCGACCCATCGCTCCAGCGCGGTCAGCGTGTCGAAGGTATTCAAGCCCGGCCCCCCCGAGCAGTGCGCCATCCCGGGAGCGAGGAACAGCCGCAGGAAATCCTCCGTTTCCTTCGCGGGTCCACGCGCGGCGCGATTGAAGTCCTTCTTGTGCCGGTTGTGCATGAACGCGACCACGCTCTGGAAGTAGTTGATGCTGTTCCGTGTATTGACGAGCGGGTCGGCCCAGCCGTGCCACATGATCAGCTTTCCGCCGAGCGCCTTGAAGTCGCTGAGGTCGGGGCTGGTCGAGTTGATCACGGAGGCCATCTTCGCGTCGGCGAAAGTGATGTCGTGGTCGAAGTCGAGCGTGTGGAAGTCCCAGCTGGGGTTCTCGAACGCCATGAACTTGAAGAAGTCGCCGCCGAGGAACGTCTGCGGACCTGCAATGAGCGCCGACCAACTCGATCCGCCGCCGAGGGAGCCGCCGGCGCTCTCGCTGCCTCGCTCCAGGCCGGGATAGATCTGCTCGCCGGTGCGCGGGTTGCTTGGGCCGGCATAGATCTTCCGCACCGCTTGCACCTGAGCCGCGGTGAGGCAGGTGGGCGCATCGGCGCCCTGGCACAGCAGCGCGCCCGGATCCCAGTTGCAGCGGGTCGGGTCGTCGATGAAGCCGGGCACGACGCCCGGGCAGGCAGCCACTGCGGCCTGGTTGATCATCGGCAGCTTGCTCAGCGGGATGAAGCTCGCCGGATTGTCGAGCGTCGCCCGCGCTTCCCACACCCACGCCGCCGACTGGTGCGTCCAGAAGTTCGCCGAGGCGCCGGCGACGATGCCGTCGTAGTCGTCCGGGAAGCGCTGCGCTTCCATCAGCGCCTCATGCCCGCCGTCGGAGCAGCCCGTGAAATACGAGAGCCGCGGCCGTGAGCCGTAGAAGGCCCCGATGACCTCCTTGGCCGCCACCGACGTGACGTGGTTCGCGCGCGATCCCCAATCGACGCTTTTCTCGGGATGCCCGAGAGCGAAGCTGGCCCCGGGAGTGACGGTGGCGTCGTGCCCCATGTCGGTGCCCGTCGTGGCGTAGCCGCGCAAGAGACCGGCGACCATGAATCCAGCGGGAGTCGAGAGGCTCCCCCCGTAACCCCCGTTTCCGCCGTGGTCGAGCTTCCCATTCCAGCCCGCGGCGGGCATCCACACCTCGAACTTGATCAAGGAATCGCTGGTCGGCCTCGAGACGCCGGCCACGCGACAGAAGGCAGGAACATTCACGGGCGTCGTCGAGCCCGGGCGGACGAACGGCCCCGCGGGGACGGACGTAGCGGACGTGACGGTCGTGTTGTTCGGCAGGGAAAGCGTGGTGAGGCTCTGGCACGATTGGGCCGCCGCGGCGGAACGCGCAGCGACCGCGAGCCCCAGCAGGACTGCAGAGAAAACCGCAAACGCGGAACGTCTCATGGGACTACCCCCTGTTCTTGGGCCTTTCGCGGAAATCAGCTCAACAGCAGCACGACGAGCGCGCCAGCAGTCTCGCGGCCCGATCGCCATGCGCGAACGTCATCAGTCGTCGCGGTCGCCATCGCCCGGCTTCCGCCAGCGGTCGTCCTTCGGATCGAAGACCAGCGGGCGCAGGTAGTCGTTCGGGTCCACCAGCCACATCAGCTCGGGCCGCTCGGAGTCCGGGATGCCCATCGCAATCTGCTGCTTCAGGTAGCCGACCTTCCACTCGAGCGACGAGCTCTCCACCGCAAGCACCGTGACGTGGTTCGGAATGAAGACCTTGGGCGCGACGTGCCGGTTGTACGTGACGATGTCGCGCTCGCCGTTGATTCCGGATCCGAGGCTGACCACCGAGCCGATCTCGACGTCCGTCGGGCGCAGCGACTCCATGATCTGCGCGAGGCGCTGGCCGACCGCAGGACCGAAGCAGCCCTGAGCGTCCTGCCCGGGCTGGGTGGGGTTTCCAGCGCTGTCGTTGTTCGGGGACGCGCAGCCTTCCTTCAAGGCGCCGCTCGTGTTGTGCCACGCGAAGGTGAAGCGGTTCTGGCCGCGCAGCTTGAAGTGATAGTAGATGCTGATCGGTCCTCCCGGACCGGCGCGCGACGTACGCAGGTCGAGCACCGTCGTCAGGGAAATGCCCGCCGGGAACATGCTCGCATCGCGCGGGTCGGCGACGTTGCAGGGCACGGCGGCGCACTTGCCGGCGGCGTCGGGACTGTTGATCACCACCGGGGGGAAGCTCGTGTCCTGCGGTGGCGCTCTCGTCGAATGCAGGTGCCTGAACGCCGTAATGGTCGCGACCGGCTCGAGTTGCCCGATCCGGACGAGCTGCGCGCCGGGCACGGACCCGCGCGAAGTCACGCCCACGCAGTTCACGCTGGTCCCGGTGCCGAAGATGCGCGCCGCGTCGAGCTGCATGTTGTCGCAGGTCTCCGGGGAGGCGTAGATGACCGCGCCGGTAGACTTCGAAATGTAAGCCGCGTTGTCGGCGTGATCGCCGTGGCCGTGGCCGACGAAGAGCGCCTCCGGCCGGGCGTCGACGAGATCCTTGATCACCAATGGAGTCCGGCCCGGCATGACCTCGAGCCGGCTGACGAACGTGTCGAGCAGGATGATCCGTCCCCGCACCGAGGCCGCGAACGAGGCGTTGGTGATCCACGAGAAGATGACCTTGTCCTCTCGGACGCGACCGCTCCTCGCGTCGACGTTCTCCAGACCGAAGATCTTCTGCCGGGCCGCGACGATTGCGGGATCGGCGCGGCGGCCCTCATCGCGGTCGTCGGCGCGCGAGGCGGCGGGGGTCATGCAGAGCGCAGCGAGCACGGTCGCCGCGCAAGGAAAGGACATGCGCTTCGACATCGTTGGATACCTCCCTTTGCGTGCGCGCCCGCCATATGCTCCGGCGAAATACGGAGTCAAGACCGGCCGCGCCGAAGGTGTCGGCTCGGCGGCACTATTTGCTCCTCGCGGCGGACAGGGCCGTTCAGGGCCGCGCGATGCCTAGCCGCGATCGCCGCTCCCTCGCTCCTACGCGCCGCCTGGTCGCCGCTCGCGGCGGTGGCGCGGGCCGCCGCTTCCAACACGGTGGTGAAGGCGATCCTCGGCGCCAGCCTGGGCGGGTGGGCTTACGGGCGGCGAATCGCCACTGCGTTCGCGATCATCCTGGCCGCCGGCGGAGCCGCGGTGCTCTGGGGGCACTAGGTCAGTGGCCGACACCCAGTTCCGGAAGAAATCCTTCGACGCGGGGCGTTCGCCCGCTCCCGGGCAGTGTCGGATCGGTTTGCACCTATACTGCTTGGGCACGTGCTGTCATGAAACGAAGATGAGCACCGATTCCTCTACTCCGCGCCCGGTGTGGCCCTGGGGTAAGCCGCTGCCCCGCTTCCGGTCTCCGGAGGAGGAACAGACTTTCTGGGCGACCCACGACGTCGAAGGGCCGCCACGAGAGGCCGGCGACGTCGTCGTTTCAGGGCAGTCTCGCTGGGTGAGCCGCGCTAGCCCGATCTCTTGGGCAGGATGGGCAGGGCTCGGCGGCGCCATTGGTGCAGTGATCGGTTCTTTCTTCGGATTGCCGGGGGCCGCCATCGGCGGCGGGGTGGGCGCTGGATTTGCGACCTACGTGCTGGTGACTCGGTCGGGCCGCGAGCAGCGGTCCTCATAGGCGAAGGGTGCAGTACACGGCCGAGCGCGAGGTCCTTTCGGTCGTCGCGCCCTGACTCTGGCGCCTTACGCCCCGCGCAGGTTCCGCTCCGCCAATGCCAGGATCGCCGCGACGTCCTCGGACGCCTCCACGGCGCCCGGGACCCGATGCGCGTGCTGCGAGAGGTCCTTCGCCAGCAGGGCCAGCAGGTACCGCAGCCGTGAGCGGGCCTCCCCCTTCAGCGCGAGGTAGTCCTCGTGCATCTGGTTCACTTCCCAGCGCCGCCCATCGAACCGGCTGCGCCAGGTCTCGCCGGCGGCGTCGACGAGGTGCGGCTCCGGGATTCCGAAGCCCGTCTCGTCAGGGAGCGGCTCGACGGCCTCCACCTTGGCCTCCGCGGCCGCGGTCCGGCCGCCTTGCTCGGCTTCGACTCGCAGGCGAGCGGTCACTCCGGGGCGAGTTGTCGCGTCGGCCATCACCGCCGGCCGCGCTCCCTCTCCGCGCACGGAGAAGCCTGCGCCCTCCATGGACCAGCGGTACCTCACGCCATGGCGAATCGGCCGGCCATCGCAATCGCGAGCATCGGCGCGCGCGCGATGCTCGTGCCCGGGCGCGACCTCGACCGGATCGGGCGAGATGCTCACCGTGGTGAGGGCCCCGGCGGGGAACAGTTCGGGCTGTCCGCTGGCAGCGTCCTCGAGATCGAGGGGCTCGGGTGCGCCGCGTCCGTCCGAAGCGAGATCGCCGCGGGCACCGAGAACTGGAGGGAGATCATATTGGGGCAGGCGGCCCCGCAGACCGCGCAATGCCCTGCGCAGCTCCTCGACGACCTGCCGATCGGCCGCGGCGCGGCGCTCACGCTCCAATCGCTTGAGCTCGTTCTCGACAAGCGGACGCAACTCGATCATCGCTCGCGCGAACGCCTCGGCCGCGCGATCGGGGACGACGCCGCGCCGCGAGCCCGGCGGCACGGTGAACCCGGGGAAGTCGATCAATCCGGATAATTCGCAACCGACCCAAGGCGGCTCGTCCAGGTCGAGGGCGTGCAGCTCGCCGATGTCGTCCGCCACCAGCGTCCCGGCGCAGCTCACCTGGACCGCAGGCCGCTCCGCTCCGCGGGCGACGTACAGCTCGACGTGTGCGGTAGGAAAGCCACTCACCGGCAACTCGGAGGCGATGCGCAGTGGTTCCCCCGTGAACCGGCGCGGCATCACCGAAAAGCGCTTCTGCGCGGTGCCTTTGGCCATCGCATCTTGGACCTCCATCGCGACGCCGGAGGCGACGATGGGTCCGCGAAGCTCCGCGGCGAGGTACTCCGCCAGGCGCCGGCCGGACAGAGCGCGGGAACCGGTCTCGTGCAACTCGGTGACCACGATTTCGGTAAACGTGTCTGGCGACCCGATCTCGGCGGGCAGCTCGTCGAGGCCCACGCGGGACTCGTCTTCGACCAGGCGGAGGACGTGGACGTTGGAGCCGCCCACCCGAGAGCGAATCTCCATCCGATGCCCGATCGACCAGAATCCCAGGAGCCCGACGCCGTACTGCCCGGTGACGACCAGACGGCGCCGTTCTTCGGGGCTGAGGCTGCGCTTTCGCGAGCTCCCGATGTTCGTCGCGATATAGCGGAGCGCCTCTTCGCGGCCGAGACTCGGCAAGACGCCCTCGCCGTCGTCGCGAACGATGAGCGCTGGGCTGCCGCGCAGCCGCCGCCGCGAAACGACCACGTGGAGCGCGTGCGCGTCGATGGAGTTCTGGACCAGCTCCGCGACCGCTTTGCGCGGATCCGATTGCGACCGGGCCAGCCAGCGGATGAGATCGAACGGATCCGCGGGACGGAGCACCAAGGTACGCGCGGACGCCTTCGGCACGGGCGCCAGTGTAGCTCTCCACGGCCAGCCACGTCTCGAACGTAGCGTGCCGGAAGAGAAGGCGCAGATGTGCGCGCGGGCTTGCACCGGGGCGATAAGTGGGCGTCGAGGCCGCGCATCTGTTATGCTCCCTCGTACGCACCGCCTCGCTTCCTCTTCTCGGCCCGCGGCGAGAACCGTAGAACCGCTCCGGCGCGCCGGGAGAACCCGATGGATCGCATGATTGCAGTGGTCGACCTCTCCACCGGAGAGATCATCGAACGGACGAGCACCACGCTGACGCTGGACCTGCCCCCCGACTTCGACCGGTCAAGCTTCGTGACGCTCGACGAACTGTCGCACGGCCACTATCTCGGCATCGACGGGAAGCAGCGCGAGTATTGCGTCTTCCCGCGGCCTCTCTCCTGGCGCGCGCGTGGCGAGGACTGCCTGATCGCCGACCGCCGCCCGCGCAAGTCGTCCTCGATCGCGGGCACCTATCGGCTGAGGGCGGTGGAGTGGGAGTGACGGCTCCGGAAGCGCGCGACCCGGGCGCGCCTCTCCAGGATTTCCCCGTCACCGAGGAGCCCGCCGCGCGCGTCGTCGGCCGCGAGCTCCTGGCGCTGGCGGCTGCTTCACTGCTCTACCCGTTCGGGCTCCGGCGCTCGGCGAAACGCACTCCCCGCCGCGCGGAGCAGCGCACCGTGGTGCTGGTGCACGGATACCTGGCCAACCGCGGACCGCTCCTGCCCCTGGCCGCGTATCTGCGCGCCCGCGGCCACAAGCAGATCCTCGCCTACGAGTACAGCGGCGAGGCGGGCATCGAGCAGGCGGCGATCGGCCTGCGCGACTTCCTCCGCGAGCGCGTGCGGGGCGGGCGCATCGACCTCGTCTGCCACAGCCTCGGCGGCCTGGTCGCGCGCGTCTACATCCAGCAGCTAGGAGGCGCGCGCCGCGTGGACCGCTGCATCACGCTCGGCACGCCCCATCGCGGGACGTACAACGCCTACTGGGTCGCCTCGCGTGTCGGGCGCGAGCTGCGCCCCGACTCGACCTTCCTGGCGCGGCTCGATGCGTCGCGCGCCCGCGCCGCGCCCGTCCGCTTCGCCTCCATCGTGGCCGGGTCGGACAACATCGTCATCCCCCGCGTGTTCTCCTCGAACGACGCGGTGGTGCACGTCCCGGGCCTGGGACACATGGGCCTGCTGTTCTCGCTCACGGCGTTCCGCGCCATCGCAGAGCGGCTCGCAGCCTGAAAAACTCGTTCAGGTCGTCCTGTCCGTAGTTGTCAGGCCGGGCGTCCTAATGTCGGACCCTCGTGCCATGTTCTTCCCGTGCGGCGTTTTTGTTGACGGTCGCATACCCATTTGGGTATAAGGCACATGCTAGATCTGAGGTACTACGTCACATCTCATGGAAGCCGATCACTGGCTGGAGGCCGATGATCGAAATCCGCGTAGGCTCCCAACGCGTCTACTGCGTCGTACACCAGCAGGCCCTATGGGTGCTCCAGGTCGGACCGAAGGGGCACCAGGCGCGTGACATCGACAAGGCAGCAGCGCGGATGAAGCATGTCAGAGGAGGATGACCGCGATGCGCAAGGAGAAGAAGAGAGCCAGTGGGATCGCCGGTGATGCCTTCCTCGGCGCGCAGCTCGCCGACCCAAAGGTGCGGCATCACTTCGAGCAGCGGCGCCTCGTCCACGAGGTTGCCATCGCGGTCCGGAGCATGCGGATGGGCGCCGGCCTTACGCAGGCGCAGCTTGCGAACAGGATCGGAACGAGCCAGCCGACCATAGCGCGACTCGAAAAGGGACTCGACGTCCGAACACCACGTTGGGATACGCTCCAACGCATCGCGAGGGCGCTCGGGCGTCAGCTGAAGCTCAAGTTTGCCGCGTCGAGCGGCGACCATGACTTCGTGGAGGTCGAGGAAGCGGTCCCGCCCCGGTACCGAAACCGACGCCGCGCGGTGAAGGAGGTTCGGCTCTGATCGAAGAAAGTGCGAGACGGAGGCCTGCGACCCCGGTTAGGTTCCGGCCGTCATGGACGGCCGAGTCATCCTCGTCGAAGGCGCACGCCAGAACAACCTGAAGGCGGTCACTGTCCGTGTGCCCGTCGGGGCGGTGACGGCCGTGACCGGGGTGGCGGGGGCCGGCAAGTCCAGCCTCGCGTTCGACGTCCTGCACGCAGAGGGGTACCGCAGGTACGTCGAGACGTTCAGTCCATACGCGAGGCAGTTCCTGGAGAGGCTGGACCGGCCGGCGGCGGACCGGATCGAAGGGGTGCTGCCGTCGCTGGCCATCGACAGGACGGCGCCGGTCAGGACGTCGCGGTCGACGGTCGGGACCATGACGTCCATCGCCGACTACCTGCGGGCGCTCTGGGCACGGGTGGCGGTGCTCCACTGCAAGAATTGCGGGCAGGCGGTGGTGCGGGACTCGCCCGGCAGCATCTTCGCGGCGCTCATCGGCGCAGCGGAGGGAAAGCAGGTGCTGCTCTGCTTCCCCTGCCGCGTGGGGCGCGTCAGCGCGCGGGCACTGCGGGAGACGCTGCAGGAGGCGGGGTTCCGGCGGGTGCTCGAGGGCGGCCAGCCGGTGAGCCTCGAAGAAGCGGAGCTCAAGGCGCACGACGGCGTGGTCACCGTGGTGCTCGACCGCATCGGCGTAGACCGCGGCGGCCGCCAGCGCATCATCGACTCCCTCGAAGCGGCGCTCCGCTACGGGAAGGGGCGCGTCGAGCTGCACGTCGACGGCCAGAGCGAGCCGCTCCGTTTCAGCCGAGCACTCCACTGCGCCCGCTGCGACCTCCCCTACTCCGACCCGACTCCGGCGCTCTTCTCCTTCAACAACCCGGTGGGCGCCTGCGAAACCTGCAAGGGATTCGGGCGGACGATGGAGATCGACCCCGACCTGGTCGTCCCCGATCCGCGGCTCTCCATCGCGCAGGGATGCGTCAAGCCGTTCCAGACGCCCTTCTACGGCGACTGCCAGCAGGACCTGCTGCGGTTTCTCAAGCGCCAACGCCTGCCCGCCGACGTCCCCTGGGGCGAGCTCGACGAAACCACCCGGCAACTCATCCGGCAAGGCGAGCCGGGCGGGCGCGAGCACTGGCGCACCCGCTGGTACGGCCTCGACGGGTTCTTCGAGTGGCTCGAATCGAAGACCTACCGGATGCACGTCCGGGTCTTGCTCTCCCGCTACCGCCGCTACTCGCCCTGCCCCGACTGCAAGGGCGCGCGGCTCAAGCCCGCGGCGCTCCTCTTCCGCATTGATGGAAAGACGCTCCCTGACGTAGAAACCCTCCCCATCACCGAGGCGGAGCAGTTCTTCGCCGCCTTCGCGCCTCCCGCGAACGACACGGCGGCAGACCTGCTCCTGCGCGAGATCCGCGGACGCCTCCGCTTCCTCTGCGACGTGGGGCTCGGCTACCTGACGCTCTCGCGCCAGTCGCGCACGCTCTCCGGAGGCGAGGCGCAGAGGGTCACGCTCGCCACCGCGCTGGGCAGCTCGCTGACGAGCACGCTCTACGTCCTCGACGAGCCCTCCGTCGGGCTGCACCCGCGCGACGCGGGCCGGCTCGCGGGCGTGCTCCAACGGCTCGCCGCCGCGGGCAACGCGGTGATCGTCGTCGAGCATGACCCGGCCCTCATCGGCGCGGCCGACCACGTGATCGACCTCGGGCCGGGACCCGGGAAGCAAGGCGGCGAGGTGGTCTACCAGGGGCCGCTGCCCGGCCTGCTCGATGCGCCGCGCTCCAAGACCGGTGCGTTCCTCGCGGGTCGCCTCGAGATGCCGGCACCCAAGGAGCGGCGCCGGCCCGATGCGAGCAAGACCCTCAAAATCGTCCGCGCCCGCGAGAACAACCTGCGCGACCTGACCGTGGACGTCCCGCTCGGGCTCTTCGTCTGCGTGACGGGCGTGTCCGGCTCGGGCAAGTCGACGCTGGTCGACCAAGTCCTGTACCGCAACCTGCGCCGGCAGCTCGGCCTGCCGGAGTCGGAAGCGGGCGCGTGCGAGGCGCTCCAGGGCGCCGGCCTGGTCGAAGGCGCCGTGCTGGTGGACCAGTCGCCGCTCGGCCGCAGCGCGCGCGTCAACGCGGCCACCTACATGGGCGTGCTCGACCCGCTGCGCAACGCCTTCGCCGCCACCGAGGACGCGCGCGCCCGCGGCCTGCGCCCCTCCGCGTTCTCCTTCAACTCGGTCGCCGGCGCCTGCCCGCACTGCCGCGGGGCCGGGTACGAGAAGGTCGAGCTGCAGTTCCTGCCCGACGCGTACATCCGCTGCCCGGGCTGCGACGGCCGCCGCTTCCGCCCCGAGGTGCTTGAGGTGCGCTGCCGCGGATTCAGCATCGCCCAGCTGCTCGATCTGCCTGCGCAGGAAGTGGCTCGCGTCTTCGCCGACGACGCCCGCGTCCTGAGAGCTTTGAAGCCGCTCCTCGACATCGGCCTCGGCTACCTCTCGCTCTCGCAGCCGGCGCCGACGCTCTCGGGCGGCGAAGCGCAGCGGCTGAAGCTGGCATGCCGCCTGGCGCAAGCGAGCGACGCGACGAATCACCTGCTCGTCCTGGACGAGCCGACCACCGGGCTGCACGCGAGCGACGTCTCGCACCTGGTCGGCGCGCTTCACCGGCTGGTGGAGGCGGGCAACTCGGTCGTGGTGGTCGAGCACAACATGCAGGTGGCGAAATCGGCGGACTGGATCGTCGACCTGGGGCCGGAGGGTGGGGACGAGGGCGGGCGGCTGGTGGGCGAAGGGACGCCGGAGCAGGTCGCGAAGCTCGGTACGCCGACGGGGCGGGCGCTGCGGGACGCCTTTGCAGAGGCGAAAGCGCGGGTGCGGGACTCGGCGGATGGCGCACCGGCGAACGCCACCACAGCTCGGACGAGGGTTGCGAATGGCGGGCGCCGCTCGGGCTCTGGCGAGCCCGAGCAGTTGATCCACGTGCTCGGCGCGCGCGAGCACAACCTCCAGCACGTCCACGTCGAGATCCCGCAGGACCGCCTGGTCGCCGTCACGGGCGTGAGCGGCTCCGGCAAGTCCACGCTCGCCTTCGACGTCCTCTACGCCGAGGGACAGCGCCGGTTCCTGGACTGCCTGCCCACCTACGCGCGGCAGTTCGTCCGGCCGCTGGCGAGGCCCGAGGTGGACCGGGTGGAGAGCCTGCCTCCCACGGTCGCCCTCGAGCAGAAGCTCTCGCACGGCACTCCTATGTCCACCGCGGGCACGGCGTCGGAGGTGTACCACTACCTGCGGCTGCTCTTCGCCCGATTGGGCGTCGTGCACTGCCCGAAGTGCGGCGTGCCGGGCGAGCACGCCGAGGCAGCGAGCCTGGCCGATCGGATCGCGGAGCACTTCGGCGACAAAGACGTGCGCCTGCTCGCGCCGCTCGTGCGCAAGCGGAAGGGATTTCACACGGAGGTGATCGAGGCAGCGGCCAAGCGCGGCGTGCGCGAGGTGCGGATCGACGGGACCATGTACCGCGCTTCGAAACCACCGCGCCTCGACCGGTACCAGATCCACGACGTCGAAGCAGTCGTCGAGCGCATCCCGCCTGGCCCCGGGCGGCTTGACCGTATCCGCTCCGCAGTGGAGCGTGCGCTGGAGCTGGGCGGAGGCAGCCTCATCGCATCCTCGCGAGGCACACCGGACCGCCTCTACTCGACCCGCCGAGCCTGCCCGCAGTGCGGCTCCGGGCTGCCGGTACCCGACCCGCGGCTCTTCACCTGGACGCAGAAGTTCGGCGCCTGCCCGACGTGCGAAGGATTCGGCGCCCTGTGGGAGGAGGAAGACGCCGAGCCCGAGCCCTGCCCCGACTGCGCCGGCACGCGCCTCCGGCCCGAAGCGCTCGCAGTGCGCATCGAGGGCCGGCACATCGGCGAAGCCGCCGCGCTCCCGGTGCGCGGCGCGCTCGACTGGCTGCGCGGCCTGACCATTCCGCCCGAAGTGAAGGAACGCATCTACCCCGAGCTGGAGAACCGCCTCGCCATGCTCGACCAGCTCGGCCTCGGGTACCTGACGCTGGACCGCGGCACCGACACGTTCTCCACCGGCGAGGCGCAGCGGATCCGCGTCGTCGCCCAGCTCGCCTCGAACCTGCGCGGCGTCTGCTACGTGCTCGACGAACCCACGGTGGGGCTGCACCCGCGCGACTCCGAGGCGCTCCTGCGCGCGCTGGTGCGGCTGCGCGACCGGGGGAACACCGTGGTCGTCGTAGAGCACGACGAGTCGGTCATTCGAGCCTCCGACCACGTCGTCGACCTGGGGCCGGGCGCCGGACCCGCGGGAGGACGCGTCGTCGCGGAGGGTCCACCGCGCGCGGTCGCGTCCAACGACACCTCCGTGACCGGCCTCTGGCTGCGCGGCGGCGGCGCCCGGGCCGTGTGGCCGAGGCGGCCGCTCGATGCCGTGCCCCGCCTCACCGTAAAAGGCGCCCGCCTCCACAACCTGCAAAACCTCACCGTGGAGTTCCCGCTGGGTCGCCTCGTCTGCGTCACGGGCGTCTCCGGCTCCGGCAAGTCCACGCTGGTGCGCGACGTTCTGTACCGTGCGCTGAAAGCGCGCATCGCCCGCCGCCCGCTCCCCGCGGGCATGGCGGACCTGCGCGGCTGGGAGCACGCCCCGCGCGCCCTGGAAGTGGACGAGTCGCCGATCGGCCGCACTCCCCGCTCGGTGCCGGCCACGTACGTCGGCGTCATGGACGCCATCCGCGGCCTCTTCGCCACCACGGCGGACGCGCGCGCCCGCGGCTACCGCGGCGGCCGCTTCTCCTTCAACGTCGCAGGCGGCCGCTGCGAGAAGTGCGAGGGCCAGGGGCGGCTCCGGGTGACGATGTCGCTCCTGCCGGAGGTCTACGTCGACTGCGAGATCTGTGCCGGCCGCCGCTACAACGCCGACACGCTCGCCGTCACGCTGAAGGGAAAGTCCATCGCCGACGTGCTGGCGATGACAGTGGACGAAGGCCGCGACTTCTTCGCTCCCTTCCCTTCGGTGCGGCGGCCGCTCGACTTCCTCTCGCAGATCGGTCTCGGGTATCTGCAGCTCGGCCAGCCGAGCCCGACCCTCTCCGGCGGCGAAGCGCAGCGGATCAAGCTCGCCGCGGAGCTCGCCTCGCCTGCTTTCGGCCGCTCCGTCTTCGTGCTCGACGAGCCGACCACCGGCCTCCACATGGCCGACGTGGCGAAGCTCGTCACCGCGCTGCAGCGCCTGGTGGATCGGGGCGACACCGTCATCGTCATCGAGCACAACCTGGACGTCGTGGCCGCCGCCGACTGCGTCATCGATCTCGGCCCCGAAGGCGGTGCTCAAGGCGGCCGCATCGTGGCCTGGGGCACGCCGGAGCAAGTCGCCCGCTCGCGCGAGTCCCGCACCGCCGCGTATCTGAGGGACTTCCTGCACCGCGCCCAGCGCCGCCGGCCCACCGCGGCAGCACACGACGCGCACACCGAGGACCGGCGCGAGGTTCACTAGACGAGCGCGGTCCCGCTGACGCAGTGCGGCCCGCCCTGGGACAAGGCCGTTGGCGAGTTTTTTTGTTGCTTGCTTTCAGGCGTCATAATCCTTGGCAGAGTCGCCATGGACATCACGAAAACTGCCGTGTACGGAGCGGCGTTTCTCCTCTGCTCCGCAATCTGCGTGGTCATCATCTACGCGCCGGCGTCTAAATCGGATCTTGTCCTGGGACTCGTAATTTTCGGCAGCGCGGGGCTGTTCGCCTTCGATCAGCTGGTGGTTGCGCTGCGTCCCCGGAGCCGGTCGTTGCTTTCCCGCTTGTCGGGTCGGCTTGGTGCGACGTTCACGGTCGTCCGCATACGCGGGATAGCGATCCGGGTGCACTGGTCGTGGCCACTGGGGCTCCTCCTCTTCAGCCTCGGTGGCGGAATCGTCGCAGTGGTTGGAATAGCGCTGCTGGTCCTGATTCACGAGCTTGGGCACGCAGCGGTCGCCATCCGTCTCGGCCACCGCGTGCGCGCGCTGACGTTCCATGCGTTCGGAGGCGAGTGCGAATGGGAAGGAACGGCGACGGAGCGCGAGGAAGCCCAGATCGCGCTGGCCGGACCTCTCGCGCAGCTCGTCGTCCTCGGACTTGCGCTGCTTGCGCCGCGGCTTCCGGCGAACATTCGCGATGTCCTCGTGCAGCGAAACGCCCTGTTGATCGTGCTCAACCTGCTTCCGGTGCGGCCGCTCGATGGAGCGACGGCAATCCGGCTGCTTGGGCTGCGGCTGCGCCAGAGGCGCCGGACGCGACGGCGATCACCGGATCGGTACCTCAACTGACTGGAGCGAAGACCGCGCAGACGACGGCTACTGGGCCGGCGAGTAGATTGCGTTGGCGAACGCCCGCAGCGCCTGCTCCTTCTCGGCGCCGCGGGGATTGCGACGCAATACGGTGAAGACGATCAGCAGCGGACCGGTCAAGAAACTCCCCTGGGTCATGTACTTGTAGTTGCGAGGTCCGGCGGAGCGCCCTTGGTCGGTGAGCGAGAAGTAGTACCCGATGGCGTGCTTTCCGCGGAGCTTGACGACGGCAACCTTCTTCTCGACCGCCTTGGGCAGCGACGCCTCTGCGCTCGTCTGCACCTGTTTCTTCATCGAGTCCGGAGTGACGTCTGGCCGGCGAGCGGGATCGAGCCAGACCGACGTCACCTGGATCGAGAACGAGTCTCCGGACGCTGGGCGGAACCGAAGCGAGACCGAGGGAGGGACCTGAAGCGGCCGCGTCTCTACCCTCCATCCCTTGGGCGCGCTGAGCAGCAGGCTTCCATGCCCGGGAACGGAAAATCGCTGCTCTCGCGCGCCGGCCGGAATGCTCGCAAGGCAGACGGCGATCGCGATCAGGCCCGATCGATTCAATCTCAAGGGACTCCTCCTTGGGATCGATTCGTCGTATCCCGACGGCGGCGCGCGATCCAATTTTCTGTTTCGTACTACAGGCAGGCGAGCGCCAGGCAGCCCGCGGTGACTCACTTCGAAGTGAGGGCGAGCCCGCCTTCCGTTCCGATCCACAGGCCCCGCGCCGTGCGCAGCAGCGCGTGCACGCGTGGGTCGGGAAGATCGTCGTGGCCGCCCAGGCCCTGCTGGGTCCCGAAGAGCATCCTGTCGCCATCGCCGTAGAGGCGCAGCCCCCAGGCGTGGGGATTGCCGCCCAGCTCGCGCACCCTGCCGGCCCGGTCGAGGTGGACGGCCCCGTCGCGCAGGGTGGCTGCCCACACACCGCCACCTGGCGCGGGGGCGACGTCGACGACCCAGCTGGAGGGCAAGCCGGAGGCGCGATCGAAGGACTCGAATTTGCCCCCGCGGAAGCGGATCACGCCGCGGTCCTCCGAGGCGAGCCAAACGGTGCGGCCGCTCACGGCTACGCTTTGCAGGGAGGTCGAACCGGCCGGGTTGCGCCAGCGCCGGACCAGGTCGCGGCCCTCCAGGCGGATCTCGTAGAGCGCGGCAGGGGTGGTGACGAAGAGGCGGCCGCGGGACAAGGCGAGGCGGTTGGGACCGCGATCGCGGATGCGGGGGTCGCGGTGGAACTTGCGGCCGTCGGAGCTGACGAAGAGGCCTTCGCCAGCGGCCACGTAGAGGCCACGTGGAGTGGCGAGCAGGTCGTTGATCATGCGGAACGGCACAGGAACGGTGCGGAAGGCGGAGTCCTCCAGGACGCACAGGCCGCCGTCGAAGCCGCCCACCCAGAGGCGGCCCTGGAACTCGGCCAGGGCCTGGATGTGGTTCGTGCAGATCTGGCCCTCCGGAGTGATGCGGCGGCCGTCGAGCCAGAGTCCCGCGCCGGCGGTTGCGACGGCCGATTGGCGTCCGATTGTCAGCCGCGCCGTCTCGCGGGTGCCATGGAACCGCGGAGCGACGGCCGGAACGGTGGTCACCACGTCGATCGCGGGAGCGCACCCGAACCGGCCCTGGCGGAGGACGCAGACCGACCTTTCGGTGCGCACGCGCACGACCCCGTCGTCGACCCACAGGTCGTGCGCGGCATTGGAATCGAGGCCGTGCTCGGTGGTGTAGAGGGAGGTCCGCATTCCCGCCGGCAGCGCGTACTCCTCGACGCCGCCCGTAGTCGCTGCCCACAGCGTCCCGCCCGCAGCTGCGATGCTCTCGACCTGCGCCGTATTGGTCCACAGCGCGGCGAGCAAGACCGCGATCACCGCGGCACCACCTCGCGCACCGATTCGTTGCGGGCCTCGTCAGCGACCACCACGCGCACCGCGCCGCTGCCGCGCAAGACGCCCGTGAAGTCGCTCCCGGCGCCGGCCAGCTCGACGCGGCGCCGTGGATTGGCGACCAGCACGGCCGTGACCCGGCGCGCCGGCTTGGAGGACCTGACGCGCAGCAAGATGTTGCCGGCTACCTTCTTCGCCTCCACTTCGAAGTCCGGCTCCTTGCTGTCGATGGTGTACTGCGCCTTGGCCAGCTCGAGGTTCCCGTCGCGCAGGACGATGAGGACCGTCGCTTCGTACTCGCCGTCCGGGACGCCGACCGGCACGAGGAACCGCAGGACCCACTTCTCCTGCTTGTCGTCCCAGGCCAGGTCCCTCACCAACCCGAACGGGAAGTACGCCGTCACTTGCAGGGCGTCCTTCGGCGCCTTGACGGTGAGCACCGGATCGCCCGGCGGCATGCGGGTGCGCGAGAGCGCGGCGGCGTCGCTGTTCGCGGCCATGATCCTGGCGCGCTGCGCACGCAGGTCGGCGAGCGTGGCGGCTTGCCCTTCGTTCAGCTCGCGCTCGGGGACTGCGAGGAACGAGGTGTAGGGCGTGACCAGGTTGTAGGCGAGCCCCAGCTCGATGACCTCGTTCCGCAATTCCGGCGTCGAGGCGCCCGTCAGTGCCACCTCCTCGAGCACCTCGTCAATGCGCGACTTCGCCCAGATCCGCCCGGCCCACGGATGCGAGGCCCGCTCGGGCAGCGTCACGGATAGGGGATGGTCGACCTGCCGGCCGCCCAGCGTGCCGTGGAGGACGAGCTGAAGAGTGGCGCCCGGTGGGCCCATCACCCGGCCGGTGACCAGCAGGTCGTCGCCGGCGGACAGATCCGGCAGCGTGCGCGGATACGTGCGCGTGAGCGTCGCCCCACGGGCCTCCAGCGTGACGCCGACCAGCGCTGGGGACTCGATCTGCTGGAAGAGGCTGCCGATGCGCAGCTCGAGCGCCTCGGGGCTCTCCACGTAGGTGAAGCGGCCGCGCTTCATCGACGCCAGCCGCGAGAGGAGCGCCTTCTGCACGCCGTGGCCGAGGCCGAGCGTGAAGACGCGCGCGTCACCCCGATCCTGGGCTGCCACCCGCAGCGCCGCTTCGCTGTCGGATTGCCCGTCGGTGAGGAACAGCACGAGGTGCGGCTCGTGCCCGCCGCTCTGCGCCTTGAGCGCCGCGTCGAGCGCGGCGGCGATGTTCGTCCCGCCACCCGCGCGGATGCCGCGGATGAACTGCAGCGCGGCATCGCGCGCCGTCCCCGCGGGCTGCGGCGCGGCGAAGAGCGGATCGACGTTGTGATCGAAGGCGATCACGTTGACGCGATCGCCGTCGCGCAGCCGGCGGACCACCAACTCCGCCGCAGCGCAGGCCTGATCCAGCGGCGGGCCGGTCATGCTCCCGGAGTGGTCGATCACCAGCGTCACGTCCTTGCCGCTCACCTGCGACTGCTCGACCTTTCCGGGGGCAGCCATCTGGAGCACCAGGTATGCGTCCTGGCCGGGGTCGCGGTGCACCACGACGCTGGGTTGCCAGGGAGCGGCGCTCGTCTCGACGTCGATGACCAGATCGCGCGCGCCGGCCGCGCCGCCCGAGGCGCGCAGGTGCACGTGCCTCGGATCGATGCGGTCGACCGACAGCTGATGGCTGCTCGAATCGACCCGGGCGATGGGACGCGGATCGCGGATGTCCGCGGCGACGTCGCTCTGGCCGCCGCCCAGCGTGAGCCGGTACTGCATCAGGTTGCCGATGCGCGCCAGGCGCTGACCGAAGCGGATCTCGATTCGCTTGGTCTCGCGCGGTTCGATGGGAAAGACTCGAAAGGCGAAGCTGCCCTCCCCGATCTGCTCGAGCAGCCCGGGATCGCGCCGGCGCCCCGAGACGTCATCGTAGAGGTTGCGCGCGGCCTGCTTCTCGAAGACCTCGCCGACGATCTTCTCTTCGCCGTTCCAGTACGCGAACCCTTCCACCGTGGCGCCCGCGGTGCGCAAGACGTAGCGGCCTTCCAGGCGCTGGTCGGTGAGGTTCTCGAACTGCTGTTCGAGGACCGTGCTGGCGTACTGGTGGTCGATCTCGATGCGCACCCGCTCGGAGACGAAGCGCAGGCGCTGGCCGGGGCCATCGACTCCGGGCTCGAAGAGGACTCCTTGTGCGAACGAGGGCGCGGCAAGCACTGCAAGCAGCAGCGCGAATCGAGTCATGGGCGCTCCTCTCGAGAGAGTCGGAGCGCTCGCAGAGCAACAGCCGTGCCGGACGCGATCTCCCTCTTGCCGGTGGTCAGGAACAGGGACGGCGGCAGCTACGATCGATAGAACTCATCGTGCCCAGTTTTCCAGGCGCAGACCCCTGACCCTCCTGAACTCGCGCTCGTTGTTCGAGACGAGGATCAACTTCCGGCCCATCGCCTGCGCTGCGATCAGCGTGTCGAAGGGGCCAATGGGTGTGCCCGCGCGCTCCAGTTTCGCACGCACGTTGGTATACGACGCAGCGTCGCTCGAGTTGAATTCGACGAGTGTCAGCGGCCGAAGGAAGTTCTCCACCAGGCGCAAAGTCTTCACGGGCGCAGAGCTCTTGGCCGCCCCGGTACGAAGCTCGGCTTCGGTGATGACGCTGACCGCCACGTCCGCGCGGCTTCGCGAGAGCATCCGCTGCAGCACAGGCGCCCTCTGCTTCAGGACGTAGATGCAGGTATCCGTGTCGAGCAGGTATTTCACCCGAGCTTCTCTCGCTCGTCCGCTTTGCCTTGCGGCGGCCTGGAGAAGTCATCCGGCGCGCCGGCGAATGATTCGACGTATCCGTCGGGCCACTCGTCGGCAGGTTCCAGGACGACCGCATCTCCCTCGCGTCGAACGAGGACGGTATCGCCGTCGAAGCGGAACTCCTTCGGCAGCCGGACTGCCTGGCTCCGACCCGTCCAGAACACCTTGGCTCGTTTTGCCTTGGGCTTCGACATGATATGTATCAATGATATATATTATACTCGCGTCGCCAAGTGAAATTCCGCGGCGCGGCGTATGACGCAGCGCGTCCCGCCCCGGGGCGAGTGGTGTTCATCTGAACGGTTCAGTCCTCGGCTAGCTTGTCGGTCGCGCTTCGTCCGGCGTCCGCGGTGCGGCGGAGGAAGTCGGCGAGCACTTCGAGCTGGGCGTCTCCGTAGCTGGCGCAGATCTCGTTCATCGAGGAGTTCATTCCCGAGTAGAGGCGCACCAGCTCGGCGTTCCGGTCGCGCCGGGCCCGGACGACGACGGCCCGGCGGTCGGACGGGTCGCGTTCGCGGGCCACCCAACCGCCGCGTTCGAGCCTGTCGAGGATGCCGGTCACGGTGGCCGGGTGCAGGCCGGAGCGTTGGGCGAGGGTACTCGGGCTGAGCGGGCCCTGACGGGAGATGAGGTCGAGGCAGTCGAGGTCCACGTCGTTGAGCCCGGCGTGCGCGCCGACCTGGTGGTTGAGCAGGGACAGCTGGATGCTCAGCGCGCGAAGCGACTGCTTGATCGAGGCGGTCAACCGCCGCCGGCGCGCCGGCCCATCCGATTCGGTTGACGATATGGAACTCATACAATATCTACTCCGTATGGTCTGGTGTACGGAGGAAAGCGTAGCATGACAAGAAGAGACAGGATCATCTATTGGACCACGACGGGGATCGTCTCTGCCGTGATGGTCTTCAGCATCATCAACTTCACCGTGCTCGACCACTTCCCGTTTCCGGAAGGTGGTTTCGTCCATCTGGGATTTCCCGCGTATTTCAAGGCGGAGCTCACCATCGCCAAGATTCTGGGAGTGTCAGCGCTCTTGATCCCAGGCGTCCCGGCCAAGCTGAAAGAGTTCGCCTACTTCGGTTTCGCGATCACCTTGATCTCGGCCAGCATCGCCCACTCTTCCAGCGGCGACGCGAGGATCAGCGTGCTGTTCGTCATCGATCCGCTGATCTTCCTGGGCCTGCTGACCGTCTCCTACTTCTACTTCCGCAAGATGCGGAAGGCCGCGTCCTGATCAGGTCCAACAAGGGCTGCCTCGCCGCGACGAAGAACCCGAACCTGGAACGTGCAAAGCGCCTGCTACCGGAGTTCGCGGTCGTAACGGTCGAGAAGTACGGGGTGCCGCCGCACGACGCGCCGGCGGATCCAATGGGCGGCTGCTCTCCGACCTTCCATGCGCATCACACCGTCAGCCAGCGCGTGGCCGATTACCAGCGCATCCTCGCCCAAGTGGAGTCGTCGCCATGGTGGGACGGCCGCGTCGTCTTGTTCGGCGGTTCGGAGGGCGGGGCGGCCGTCTCCATGTTGGCGCCTCGCGTCCGGCCGACCGCAGTGGTCGTCTTCTCCACGGCGCCTGGCCGATCCTTCCGCCAGACCTTCAAGCTCGCCGTCCCTCCGGAAGTCGCCGCCCAGGCCGAGTCGGAGTTCGCGAAGATCAAGGCCGATCCCCAGAGTCCGAAGCTCTGGGGAGGAAGCTCCTACCGGTGGTGGGCCGACATCCTGGACCACGATCTGACGGCGGACCTGCTGTCGGTGGGGGCTCCGATCCTGCTCGTCCAGGGCGAGCGAGACCGATCGGCGCCCGTCCAGGTCGCGCGCATGGTGCGGGACGACTTTCAACACGCTGGCCACCGCAACCTGACCTACTGGGAGCTGGCGGGTTACGACCACCAGATGCAAGACGCGGCCGGAGCATCGCACCTCGATGAAGTGATGCAGCGCATCTCGGGCTGGCTGGTGTCGAAGATCGGCGTTACGCCGGGCCACTGATCGACGGGGTCCCCCGATGGTCTTCGGGACCAGCTCGGCCGCATCGCCAGGACGTTCCGCGCATCTGCATAGCGCGCCGACTGGCGCTCCCCCGAGGAGGAAGCCATGGCCAAGCCCGTCTGTGTGGTCGCCGGCGTCGGTCCGGGAAACGGAGCGGCCTTTGCCAGGCGGTTTGCCAGCGAGGGACGCAGTCGCCTTGCTGGCCCGCACCACGGATCTGACCGCGCAGCTCGCCTCCAGCCTGCCGGACGCGCACGCCTACGCGTGCGACGTGACGGACGCGTCGTCCGTCGCGGGCGCGTTCGACGCCATCCGCCGCGGCCTCGGCGACCCGGAAGTCCTCGTCTACAACGCCGGCTCCGGCGTCTGGGGCAGCGTCGAGGAAGCGACCGCGGCGGACTTCGAGTATGCCTGGCGCGTCAACGCGCTCGGCGGCTTCCTCGCATCCAAGCAGGTCATTCCGGCGATGAAGCGCGCCGGTCGCGGGAGCATCGTCTTCGTGGGCGCCACTGCCTCGCGAAAGGGAGGGCCGCGATCGGCCGCCTTCTCCTCCGCCAAGGGGGCGCAGCGAAGCCTGGCGGAATCGACGGCCCGCGCCCTCTGGCCCGCGGGCATCCACGTGTCCCTCATCGTCGTCGACGGCGTCGTCGATCTCCCGAGGACCCGGGAGAGGATGCCGGACAAGCCGGACTCTTTCTTCATCAAACCTGACGACGTAGCCGAGGTCGGCTTCCGCCTCACCCAGCAAAGACCGTCTGCATGGTCGTTCGAGGTGGAGGCGCGGCCGTTCCGGGAAACCTGGTAGCTAGCAGCCGCAGCTCAGCGCGAAAGCCAGGGCGCGTTGAAGACGTGCAACAAGAGCACGACGGCGCAAGCCCAAGGCCATCGTCCGCCGAAACTCCCGTGCCGCCTTGCCCCGGCCGCATAGTACGCGCAACAGGCGACGATGAACGCCAGCTCGACGAACCACCAGCCGGTGGGCAGGAGCCGCCACAGGCCCAGCCCGACGTGCGCCGCCGATCCCGGCCAGAGGGCCAGGTCGCCGGGATGCATCGGCCAGTCGAGCAGGAAATGCGAGAAGACCGAGACGCCGAGGATATAAGCGACCGCCCAGCCGCGCCGCGCGAAGCACAGCGCGTAGAGCAGCGACCAGAACAGCGCCGCCGCCAGCGAGTGCGACCAGTCGATGAAGTCGAGCCGGAAGCCGGGAGGAACGCCGGGTGTCGGGGTGACGCGCTCGATACCCAGGGGCACGAAGAGGCCGAACAACAGGTCGAGCAGGGCCACGCCGACGAGGAGCGCCCAGGTAGGCGCGCGCGGTTGCCGCGCCTTGAGAGCGAGGGCGGCGGCGAAGTGGCCGGCGTACATCAGCGGTTCCGGCGCGGTCGATCCAGCCACGCCAGCAGCGGGATGGGCAGGGCGAATGCGACGAGCGTGAACAGCGCGAATCCAGTCGAGCTCATGGCGACCCGTCTACACCCTGGCGCGCGCGAGAGTCATCCTGCCCCGGAACTCGATGCGTCCCTCTACGCGGCTTCGGGCCGCGGGGGCCACCACAAGATGCCTGCCACCAGGACGAGCAGCGCCGCGCCCGCGGCGAGCGGCGGTTGAGCGAGCGTAAGGATCTGGAAAACGACCGCGGCCGCGATGAATCCCGCCAGGGGACGTCCCCACCGTTCGCGACGCAGAATTTGCATCGCCACGACCACGATGAAGACGAGCGCAAGGGCGAAGAAAGCGACCTGGACATGGTTGAGAATGCGCCCGCGGCTCGACCCTTCCGAGAGCTGCTTGATGCCGAGCATCATGCGCCGCTCCATCATGAAGTGGATCGGCTCGAAGATGGAGCGGTCGAAGGCGACGCCGAGCAGCGACCGGCCGCTGGCACCGCGCCCGCGAATGAGCAATCGGGTGGTCGAGGCATCGACGGGCTCGAGAACGAATGACCAGCTGCCGTCTTCGGGCCCGGTCGGAGGGGTGCCCGCGACGTGGGTCCCGAATCCGAGAGCGCGGCCGGCCAGGTAGACGTGAAGCGTGGCGAACCCGATGCCTCCAGCCTTGCGCTTGGGATACATCCAGAGCTTGTCGCCGACCTGCCACGACTGCTTCTCGGGGCTCAACCGATCCTCGGTCGGCATCTCGCAGCCGACCAGGTTCTCCAAGAGGTCGTAGCTGTAGAAGCCTCCGCGGTCCTGGCCGAGCTGCGCCATCCAGGGCCACGCTCGCCCGATCGGCGCTTGTATGGTGATCGCGCGCGTTTCCTGCGCGACCGCGCTGGCGATGATCTCGTCGCCCGGGAGGGGACGCCGCATCTCGTCGTCCGTGGCGCCCCATCGCAAGTACCACGGCCGCACGATCAGGAAGAAGGCGACGATGATCGCGATGGAGACCACGAGGAGAGCGAGGGCCCGCATCGGTCAGTGCTCCGCGACAGGGCGCTCTGGATAGAGCAGCCGGCCGTTCTCGACCCGCAGAAAGTCTGTCGGCTTGTGCCGCTCGGTCTTCTGCGCGTCGAGAATGTGAAGGACCTCCATCCCACGCACGGTCAGTGCGTCGGAAATCAGCCGGCGATGACACTGCCACCAAAGCCGCTCGGCGCACATGGTCGGGCGCACTTGACGGAGACTCAGACTTAAGTCCTATCTGGGCGGTGCGCGCGCCGCAAAACCTGGTCGCGGGACTGGCCCTGGTCGCGACCGCGATCGTAGCCCTCGGCGGCAGCATGGAGCTCGGGTCGGGCCGCTTCTACGCGGTCGGCCCGGGCCTGCTCCCGCGCGGCATCGCCACGCTCCTCGGATTGCTCGGCGTCGCGCTCGTGATCTGCTCGCTGTTGAAGGACGGCGACCCGCTGGGCCGCTGGCCCCTGCGCGGGCCGATCTTCGTCTTCCTCGGCGTAGCGGCGTTCGCGCTGAGCATCCGCGCCGTCGGGCTCGCCTTGGCGGGCCCCCTGGTGGCGATGATCAGCGGCGCCGCATCGCCGGAGACGCGCCCGAAAGAGCTGATCGCCTTCGCGCTGGTGGTGACCGGGCTTTCCATCGCCCTCTTCCGCTACGTGCTCAACCTTCCCATTCCCATCCTGATCGTCCCCGGCGTCCTGGTGCTCTGACAAGCGCTGCCGATGAACGACCTCCTCGCGAATCTCTTGCTCGGGTTCTCGACCGCGCTCTCGCTGCAGAACGTCGGCCTCGCCTTCATCGGCTGCCTGGTCGGCACGCTGATCGGCGTCTTGCCCGGCATCGGTCCCATCGCGACGATCACCATGCTCCTGCCGATCACCTTCAACTTCGACCCGGTGGGAGCGCTGATCATGCTGGCCGGGATCTATTACGGCGCGCAATACGGCGGCTCCACCACCGCGATCCTGGTCAACATCCCCGGCGAGGTCACGGCGATCGTCACCACGCTCGATGGACACCAGATGGCCCGGCAAGGCCGGGCCGGCGTGGCGCTCGGCATCGCGGCGATCGGCTCCTTCTTCGCGGGGTGCGTGGCGACCATCGTGATCGCGGCGCTGGCGGCCCCGCTGGTGAAGCTCGCGCTGCTCTTCGGACCGGCCGAGTACTTCTCGCTGATGGTCCTCGGGCTGGCCTTCGCGGTGGTGCTGGCGCGCGGATCCGTGCCCAAGGCGCTGGCGATGATCCTGTTGGGGCTCCTCCTCTCGACGGTGGGGACCGACCTGGAGACCGGCGCGGAGCGCCTCACCTTCGGGCTCTCGGCGCTCACCAGCGGCATCGACTTCGCCGTGCTGGCGATGGGGGTGATCGGGTTCGCCGAGGTGCTGAAGAACCTCGAGTCTCCCGAGACGCGGGACTTGGCGAAGCAGCCCATCGGACGGCTCCTCCCAGGCCGCGAAGACCTGAAGCGCGCGGCCGGCCCGATCATGCGCGGCACCGTGGTCGGGACTGCGCTGGGCATCTTGCCCGGCAACGGAGCGGTGCTCGGACCGTTCGCCTCCTACGCGTTGGAGAAGAAGCTGGCGAAGGACCCGAACCGCTTCGGCAGGGGCGCGATCGAAGGCGTGGCCGGACCGGAATCGGCCAACAACGCCGGCGCGCAGAGCTCGTTCATTCCCCTTCTCACGCTCGGCATCCCGCCCAACGCGGTGATGGCCTTGATGGTCGGCGCGATGACCATCCACGGCATCGTTCCCGGGCCGCTGGTGATGACGAAAAACCCCACTCTCTTCTGGGGAATGATCGCCAGCATGTGGGTGGGCAACTTGATGCTGCTCATCATCAACCTGCCGCTGGTCGGCATCTGGGTGAAGTTCCTCGATGTGCCGTACAGGCTGATGTACCCGGCCATCCTGGTCTTCTCCTGCATCGGCATCTACTCGGTGAACAACTCGCCTTCCGACGTGATGCTGACCGGCGTCTTCGCCCTGGTCGGGTATGCGCTGCTGAAGCTGGGTTTCGAGACGGCCCCGCTGCTGCTCGGCTACGTGCTGGGCCGGCTGATGGAGGAGAACCTCCGCCGGGCCCTGCTCATCGCCCGCGGGCACTTCGCCACTTTCGTCGAGCGGCCCGTCAGCGCGGGTCTCCTCGGGGCGGCGCTGATCGTCCTGGCCGCCGCGATCCTTCCTTCGGTGCGCCGGGGGCGCGCGGAGGTCTTCACCGAATGACCCGCCGTCGTGCGGGGTGCGTTTCCCTCGAAAGGAGCAATCCCATGATCAAGCGACTGCTGCTCTTCGCCGCTCTGCTGGGACTGTCGGCCGGCGCCGCTCACGCGGCCTATCCCGAGCGTCCCATCACGCTCATCGTACCGTTCGCCGCGGGAGGACCGACCGACGTCGTGGCGCGAATCGTCGGCGACCACATGTCCCGCACGCTCGGCCAGCAGATCGTGGTCGAGAACGTGACCGGAGCCGGCGGCACCACCGGCACCACCCGCGCCGCGCAGGCGACCCCGGATGGGTACACGATCATGATGGGGCACATGGGGACGCACGGCGCGGCGCCGGCCGTCTACCCGAACCTCAAGTACGACCCCCAGAAGGACTTCCTCCCCATCAGCCTCGCCGCGGGCACGCCGATCCTGATCGTCGCCAAGAAGAATTTCCCTCCCAAGGACCTGAAGGAGTTCGTCTCGTACGCGAAGGCGAATTCCGAGAACCTGAACGAGGCGCACGCCGGCGTCGGCTCGGTCTCGTACACCACCTGCTCGCTGCTCAACTCCATCCTGGGCATCAAGCCCACTCGGGTGCCCTACCAGGGGACCGGACCCGCGCTGAACGACCTGGTCGGCGGACAGGTCGATTACATGTGCGACCAGATCGTGAACCTCACCCCGCAGATCCAGGCCGGCAGCATCAAGGCGTACGCGATCGCGACCGAGAAACGGTCGCCCGCGCTCCCCGACGTGCCCACCACCAAGGAGGGCGGGCTGCCGGAGTTCCAGGTGACCGCCTGGAACGCCATGTTCGCGCCCAAGGGGACGCCGAAGGAGGTCGTGACCAAGCTGAACGACGCCCTGGTCAAGGCGCTCGACGACGAGGCGACGCGAAAGCGGCTGCTCGACCTGGGCGCCGTCATCCCCGACCGCGCGGGCCGGACGCCCGAGGCGCTGGAGAAGCTGGTGGCGAGCGAGATCACGCGGTGGAACAAGGTCCTCAGGCCGCAGACCGCGTCGAAGTGAGGGGTTAGACTGCGCGCGTGCGCAGGGTGTCGAAGCGGCTCGTCGTCAACGCGGACGACCTGGGTTACGACCCGGAGATCGACCGCGGCATCTTCGAGGCGCACGCGCGCGGCATCGTGACCAGCGCTACCGCCATGGTGGAGACGCCTTTCGCCGCCGAGGCGCTCCGCGCGGCCCCCTCCTCGCTGGGCGTGGGGCTGCATGCGGTGCTCGACCCAGCTCTTCCGCGGGCGCAGGCGGAAGCGGAGCTGCTGCGGCAGGTGGCTCGCTTCGCCGCGCTGCGCGGCGCGCCGCCCACGCATCTCGACAGCCACAAGCACCACCACGCCCGGCCCGAGCTTCTGGCCGCCTTCGCCGCCGTCGCGGGAATGCACGGCCTGCCGGTGCGCGCGCTGGACGGACCGATGCGCGACTTCTTGCGCGCGCACGGCGTCCGCACGGCCGACCACTTCCTCGGCGACGCCGACCTGCGCCCTTGCTGGACGCCGGACCGCCTCTTGGCGGCGCTGGCGGCGCTGCCGGAAGGAACCACCGAGCTGATGTGCCACCCCGGGTACGCGCCGTCGCACGCGCGCACTTCCTTCGGCGCGGAGCGCGAGGTGGAGCTCCGCGCGCTCTGCGATGCGCGTACGCGGGAGGCGCTCGACCGCGCCGGGGCGGCGCTGGCCACGTTCAAGAATTTGTAACCTGCCGTTCCCGTGCATAATCGCGGCATGAAAAGAATCTGGATCGGACGCGTCCTGTCGGTCGTCCTCTCGCTGCTCTTCGCTTTCAGCGCGGGGATGAAGCTCATCGTCCACCCAGAAGTGTTGAAGGGGATGGATCACCTTGGGCTACCGCGGTCGATGACCCGGCCGCTGGGCGCCGTCGAGCTGCTCTGCGTGATCGTCTATCTCATCCCGAAGACCTCGGTCCTCGGGGCAATCCTGGTCACCGGGTACGTAGGCGGAATCATCGTCACCCACTGGCGCCTGGGCGAGCCGTTCTATTTCCAGACCCTCATCGGCCTCTTGATCTGGCTCGGCGTCTATCTGCGCAGGCCTCAGATCCGCGAAATGCTCTGGCCCACCTCGAGCGGAACGGCGCCTCCCGGGCACGCGGTTTGACGCATCGCGTCTCGCCCCGGGACAAGTCCTGTTGCCTGCCGCCTGGCCCGAAAAAAAAATTATTTTTTTTCTGGGCAGCCTTGGTGATGTCTCCTGGCCGTGCGGGCTGGCTTGCCGCCCGCCCACTCGACCTGGGCCAAGGGTGTCAGACCCCCGCTGTACAGTGTTCGCGAGTTGGACCAGGGGCAGATGTGCGCGCCGGCTGAGGAGGACCGGACGACGGTTCGATATGCGACGGGGCGCCCCGCCCGAAGTGGCTGGCTCGCCCTTCAGTTCGGTAGTGCTAGCTACTGACGCGCCTCGCATGCGCGCCGGAGATGTTTCGTGTCCCGTTCCTTTCATGTGGCATGGGCGGTCCTGCTCGCCGCGTGCAGCAGCCGCAGCCCGGTGGCGCGCGCTCCGATCGGCGCCGACTGGCAGGAAGGACGCCTCCCGGTCAGCGTCTACGAAGGCGAGCCGCAGAAGGGCGGCACGATGGTCGTCAGGCTCGACCAGGAGCCGCCCAGCCTGGACAAGCTCACAGACTCGGCGCTGGCCATCGACTGGCTGCTCGAGCGCAAGGTGCTCGAGTCGATGGCCGAGCTGGACGCGAGCAAGCATCCCGACTACTCGCTCAAACCGGCGCTGGCGACCGATTGGAACATCTCCCCCGACCAGCTGACCTACACGTTCCACCTCCGGCGCGGCGTGAAGTGGCACGACGGGGCGCCGTTCAGCGGCAGGGACGTGGTGGCGACGCTGCGCAAGATCCAGGATCCCAGCGTCCGCGCCATGCACCTGCGCAACAACTTCGAGGACCTGGCGGACATCTCCACTGCTCCGGGCGACGACTTCACGGTGATCGCGCATTACCGAAAGCCGTACTTCCTCGCTTTTCGTGCCCTGGCCACGCTGAGCATCTACCCGGCCCACCTCCTGGAAACGGCCGGCGACATGATGCACAGCCCGATGCACCGCGCCCCCGTCGGGACGGGGCCGTTCCGATTCGAGGAGTGGAAGAGCGGCGACCGCATCTCCTTCGTGCGCAACGATCAGTACTGGGGCCGCAAGGCGCATCTCGACCGCGTCGTGTACCGGATCGTGCCCGATTCCGCGGTGGCATTTCAGCTCTTGAAGCGGGGCGAATTCGACCTCTACCTGCAGCTCCAGCCGCAGCAATGGGCGCGCGACCTGGAGGCGGCCGGCCTCAAGGCCAGCCTCTACCGGATCAAGTTCTTCAACCCCAACTACAACTGGATCGGCTGGAACGAGGAGCGGCCCTACTTCTCCGACCCGCGAGTCCGCCAGGCGATGAACTACGTCATCGACACCGAAGGCATCCGCAACAGCTTCCTGCTCGGCCTCGACCGCCCCACGACTTGCATCTTCTACCTCGAGTCTTCCGCCTGCGACCGGTCGCTGGTGCCGCGCCCCTACGATCCCGCGCAAGCGGCGAGGCTGCTCGACGAGGCCGGCTGGCGCGACCACGACGGCGACGGGCTACGCGACAAGGACGGGGTCCCGTTCCGCTTCACCTTCCTGATGAACTCCGACTCGGTGTTCCTCGCCAAGCTCGCGCCTTACCTGCAGCAGGAGCTGCGCAAGCTGGGCGTGGAAATGGAGATCCGCAAAGTGGATTGGGCCCTGTTCGTCCAGCTCGTCGGCGAGCACCGATTCGACGCGATGTCGCTGCGCTGGGGCAACAGCGACGTGGTCCAGGATCCCTACGAGATCTGGCACTCGTCGCAGGCGAAGGACGGCTCGAACTTCGTCTCCTTCAAGAACGCGGAGGCAGATGCGCTCATCGAGCAGGCGCGCGCGACCCTGGACGACGCGCGCCGCAACGAGCTCTACCGGAAGCTGGGCCGCCTGCTGTACGAAGAGGCGCCCTACACCTTCCTCTACAACCGCCCTTCGCTCGACGCCGTGCGCGTCGGCGTCCGCGGGATCCGGCCGTCGGTGGCCTGGTACGACATGCAGGACGTCTGGCTCGCGCGGCGGTGAGCCTGACGCTGACCAGGCGGCTTGCGGCGATGGTGCCGATCCTGCTCGGCATCACCCTGGTCGCCTTCGCCGTCGTACGCGCCGCGCCGGGGGACGTTCTCGCGCTACAGGGCGACACCGCGCTTCGCGCGGGCGGCGCGACCGTGGCGCAGGTGCGCGAGTACCGGCGCTCGATGGGCCTCGACGATCCGTTTTTCTCGGGCTACGCGCGTTGGCTGGGGCACCTGGTCCGCGGCGACCTTGGTCGCTCCTTCCGCGACGGCCGCCCGGTGCTGGTCCTGCTTTCCGAGGCGCTTCCGGTGACGCTGCTCCTCGCGCTTCCCTCGCTGCTGCTGGGCTTCCTGCTCGCCGTCCCCATCGGCATCGTCTCGGGCGCAAGGCCCGGGGGGATCCTCGACCGGGCTTTCTCCGGGCTCGTCTTCCTCCTCTACTCCTTGCCCATTCAATGGGTGGCCCTGGTGCTGGTCGTCGCCGCGGCCGGGACCGGCATCCCCATCTACGGCCTGCGGTCGGAAGGCGTCCGCTCGCTGGGGGACCTGCTCCTCCACCTCGTGCTGCCGATCGCATGCCTGACCTACGGGTCGCTCGCGGTGGTCTCGCGCTACCTGCGCAGCTCGATGCTCGAGGCGATGGGCCAGGATTACGTGCGCACCGCCCGCGCCAAGGGGCTGTCCGAGTCCGCGGTCGTGCTCAAGCACGCGCTGCCCAACTCGCTGCTCAGCTTGATCACGCTCTTCGGCCTGATGTTCCCGGCGCTGACCTCCGGCGCGGTGATCATCGAACGGATCTTCGGCCTGCCCGGGATGGGCAAGCTGACCTTCGACGCCGTGCTCGGCCGCGACATACCGGTGCTGATGGGCACCATCACGCTGGCCGGCGTGGTCACGATGATCGGGATCCTCGTCTCCGACCTCCTCTACGCGGCGGCCGATCCGCGCATCTCGCTCCGGGGAAGGCGTCCGTGAGGCGCACGGTCTGGAGCCGCTTCTCCCGGCAGCCCCGCAACCTGTTCGGGCTGGGGCTCGCCCTGGCACTCGTGGCGCAAGCCGTCTTCGCCGATTTCCTCGCCAGCGATCGCCCCATCGTCCTGCACAAGGCGGGCAAGCTCTATCTGTTTCCCAATCTCTTCGCGTACCGAGACTTGCCCGCGCTCGACCGTCCAGGCCCCGGCGACTGGGCGCTGTGGCCGCCGCTCCGTCACGGCCCCTACACGATTCCCCCGCTCGGAGCGCGCGTGGCGCCGCTGCCCGAGCCGCCGAGCGCGGACCATCCGCTGGGCACCGACAACGCCGGCCGCGACACGCTCGCCCGGCTGCTGCACGGCGCGCGCGCCTCGCTGGGCGTCGGCATTGCCGCTGCGGCGGTGCAGGTGTCGCTCGGGCTCGCGCTCGGCGTCCTGGCCGGGTACCTGAGGGGCTGGGTGGACCTGGTGATCACCCGCGTCGCCGAAGTGCTGCTCAGCTTTCCGCTTCTCCTCCTGCTCCTGGTGGCGCAAGGCGCCCTGGAGCGGTCGACACTCGTAAGCACGATGGCGGTGATCGCGCTGACGCGCTGGGCGGACACCTCCCGCCTGGTCCGCGCCGAAGCGCTGCGGGTGCGCGAGATGCCGTACGTCGAGGCGAGCCGCGCGCTGGGGAGCTCGCCGCTGCGCACCTTGCTCCGCCACGTGCTGCCCAACTGCCTCTCGCCGGCGCTGGTGGCGGCGACCTTCGGGGTGGGCTCGGCCATCCTGCTGGAGAGCGCGCTCAGCTTCCTCGGCTTCGGCGCGCCCGAGCCGACCGCGTCCTGGGGCCTGCTCATGGCCGACGGCTTCCAGGACGTGCTCGACCCCAACGCGCGGCTGCTGGTGCTCCTGCCCGGCCTGGCCATCTTCCTGGCCGTGAGCGCCTTCAACCTGATCGGCGAAGGGCTGCGCGACGCGCTCGATCCGCGGGCTCAGGGCGCGGTTGCGCCCTCGGCGTTCAGGACCTCCGACCAGAACCGCGCGTTGTAGCCGGCGCCGAACCCGGGAGGCTGCGGTCCGGATCCCGCCACGAAGAGCGTGCCCGACGTGAAGTAGCCGGTGGAGAGCGAAGTGCTGAGCGAAGCGCTCACTCCGCAGATCCTGGCCAGCTCGTTCGAGTCGAGCGCCGCGGCCCCGGGAGTCACCACCCACGACGTGTCGATGGTACGGACGCTGAAGCCGCTGGCGAGGAAGGCCCCCGAGAAGAAGGCGCCTGAGGCCGCGAACGAGAACGGCCCGTAGGAGTAGAGCGGGAAGGGAATCGGGCAAGCGGCGATTCCCGCCGTGAGCGGAAACGATTGCCCCCCGCTCGAGCCGTCGCCGGTCGATCCGGTGGTTCCGGAGGCGATGCCCGAACCGGTGGTGCCGGAGGCGATCCCCACTCCGCCGGAGTAGCCGTCCCCCCAGATGTCGAGGCCCGCGACCGAAGGGCTGGTCGTGGTCGTGCCCCCGAGGCCGAGACCGAGGCTGAGTCCGAGGCTGACGGTCAGCGAGCTGAACCCGCTGCTCGAACGCGCGAAGGCGCGGGGCCGCTGCGGTACGCCCATGTTGATGACGCGAGGCACTTCCATCAGGAAGATCTTGCGGGAGGTGCTGGGCGGAGGCGAGACGAAGAGGGCGATGCCGGAGAAGTCGGTGGTCGCTTTCTGGAAGTCGGGAGCAGCTCCGCGCCAGCGCACGTAGACGTCGGCATTGGCGACCGGATTGCCGCTCGCGTCGGCGATCATCACGGCGCCCGCGGCCCTGCCGTCGGCTCGCAGGGCAGCAACCGCGTCGGCATAGAGCGGCGCCGGGGGCACGAAGACGCTCGCCTGCGCGAGGGCAGCGGCAGCCTGCACCCGGCCCGAGCCCGAAAAGCGATCCCAACCCTTCTGGCCGATCTCGTCGGCGGCGGTGGCTTGCAAGAGCGGCCGCACCGAGTCCGGCGCGACGCCCGCCCCGATCAGCACGGCCGCGGCAGCGCTCACGTGCGCGGTGGCGGGCGAGGTCCCGGCAAAGTCCCACCAGCTGATGTTCGTGGGCGACAGGCATGCCACCACCGGCTGCGTGCACGCCGGGAACGACTGACCCAGGGCCCCGTCGAACAGCCCGTCGCCGTTGACGTCCTGGCTGGGATCGCCTCCCGGACCGACCAGGTCGAGCGCCTCGCCGAAGTTGGAGTAGTAGGAGACGGCGTAGACCTTCACCGGGTCGAGCGTGAAAGCCCCTACCGAGAGGACGTCCGGGAATGCGGCCGGATGAAGAATCTGGCGGGTGCCGGTGTTGCCGCTCGCACCGACGATGACGACATGGTTCGCTCGGGCGCGGGCAATCGCGTCCGTCATGGTCACGCCCGGCGTGTAGTTGCGGGCGAAGTCGAGCGAGAGGTTGACGACCTGCGCGCCGTGGGCGACCGCGTACCGGATGCCCTCCGCGAGCCAGAACTCGGTCCCGCGGTTGTCCGAATCGAGCACCTTGATCGGCATGATGGTGGCGCCTGCCGCAGGACCCACGTAGGGGATGGCCGCGGAGGAGAAGAATCCTTGGCCGGCGATGATGCTCGCCATGGCGCTGCCGTGGCCGTTGTCGTCGTTGGCGTGGGCGTCGCCGTTCACGAAGTCCCAGCCCTGCGCAAACTGCGTCGCGGCGAAGACGGGCGCCTGGGCGTACGTGCCGGACAGATCGAAGTAGTTCTCATAGGCGACGCCGCTGTCGAGCACCGCGACCACGGGAGCGGGGGCACTGGCGAACAGCAGTGTGGAATCGCCCGGGGCCCCGGCGGCGGGGAAGTGCCAGGTCTGGGGATACGCCGTGCTGCCGAGGAAGATGCGATTCGGTTCGGCGGAGGCGATGCCGGTAGTGGCGCGCAGCGTGTCCAGCGCACCCTGGAGGGGCACGAAGGGCGGCACCTGCACCAATTCGAACACCCCCTGGCCCAGGGAGATGGTCGTCGCTCCGACGAGAGCCAGGGCGTCCGAGCAGGCGGTCGGGTCAACCAGGAGCACCGCCTGGTCGCAGCTCACGATGATCTGCTGCGGCGCGATGACCTGCGGCAGCCCATCGATGACCTGCGTCACGCGGGGAACCGCGCCAGCAGGGCCGGCCAGCGCCAGCAACGCGATCAGCGATCCTACGACGCCTCTTCTGCGGATACCTGACGTATTCATCGTCCGACCTCTCGAGTCCTCAAGCCGCTCCCGGCAGGAGCACCGTGAAGGTGGTGCCCTGACCAGGCCTGCTGTCCACGCGGAGCTCTCCGCCGTGCTGCTGGACGATCTCGCGGGTGATCACCAGACCCAGGCCCGCGCCGTTCCCCTTCCCCGCGCCGAAGAACGGCGTGTAGAGATCGGGCAGGTCCTCGGGCGAGATGCCCGGGCCCTGGTCAGCAACGGCGATTCGCGCGCTGGAGCGGGGCTGCGGCTCCGGCTGCCTGGAGAACGGGGAACCCTCCACCTCGATCCGCGGGCCGGGCCTGGGAATGAGCAGCGGATCGCCGCGCGTCAGCCGCACCGAGACCAGCGTGCCCTTGCCCGAATAGTGGATGGCGTTGCCGACCAGGTTGGTGAGCACCTGCACCAGCCGATCGAAGTCGCCCAGCACCTCCGGCAGCCCTTCGTCGACCGCCAGCGCCACGTAGATGGACTTCACCGAGGCGAGAGGCTTGAGCGCGTCGATCGCCGTCCGGGCGACTCGCGGAAGGTCGACCCTTTCCCGGGCGAACTTCACCGCTCCGGCTTCCATCTGCGCCAGCTCCAGGGTGCGGTCCACCAGCTTCGAGAGCCGGGACGCCTGCGAGGAGATGACCTGGAGGCCCTCCCGCCCCTGATCGCGCAGCTCCGGAGCGTCCCCGACCATCTCGCCGTACGCCTGGATGCTCTTGAGCGGCGTGCGGAACTCGTGCGCCATGTGGGCGAGCAGCTCGCTCTTGCGGCGCAGATCGTCGATCAGGCGCGCATTCTCGAGCACCGACCCAGCCAGCGCCGCGAACGCGTTCAAGAGCCCCAGGTCCCTTTCGGAGAGCAGCGATCCCACCCGGCGGGAATCGACGTAGAGGATGCCCAGCTGCCGCCCGCCGAACCGGATCGGCGCGCAGAGCACCGAGCGCAGCCCGAGGTCGAGGATGCTCCTCCGCGTGCTCAGCTCCTCGCGGCCGACGATGTCCGCCACCGCGAGCACCTCGCCGCTGCGCAGCACCCGATCGGCGACGGTGCGCGAGATGCGCAGGGTCGCGCCGGCGTCCTCGCCCCGCACCGCGGCCACCCGGGGCACGCTCCCTTCCTCGGTGAGGAGGATGAAGCCGCGCTCCGCCCCGGTGAGGAACAGCGCCTCGTCGAGCACGTCCTCGAGCAAGGACGGGGAGCCGTTGCGCGCGGCCAGCCGCTGGGCCGCCTGCGTCAGGGCGTCCACCTGCGAGAGCGACCTGCGCTCCAGCGCCTCGACGTCCTTCTGCAGCCGCTCCACCTCGCGCAAGTCCGGCGCCGCCCCCAGCTTCTCGAATGCCGCGTGCGCGCGGTGAAGGGCGGCGGAGGCCTGCACGGGATCGCTGCGATCCAGCGCCAGCACGCAGGCGACGCAGTCGATGCGCGCCAGCTCCAGCGAGGCGCCGGCTCCCTGCAGGACCACCCGCGCTACCTGGACCGCCGCGGCCGCGGCAGCTCCGTCGCCCCGGGCACGTGCCGCCAACGCCGAGACCCGCTGGAGGTTTCCCTGCTCGACGAGGTTGTTCGATTCGACGGCGAGCTGCAGCGCCGCCGAGGCGCGCGCTCCGGCCGCCGCCGGGTCCCCCTCCATCAAATCCAGCTCGGCCAGCCTCCGTTCCGTCTCCACCACCTCGTCTCGCGCCCCGATGCGCTGCGCGATCTCCAGGGTCTGGCGGTAGAGCGCTCCGGCCCGCGCCGGGTCGCCCGAGAGCGCGGCAATCTCGCCCAGGTTGCCGCGCACCATCGCGTCGATGCGCGCGTGACCTCCCGCCTCCTGGATCTCCGCCAGGGCCCGCTCGAGCAGCTCCTTTGCCCTGGGCAGGTCGCCGCGCTCGCGGTAGAGCGAGCCGAGATTGTTGAGCAGGAGCAGCCGCTCCTCGAGCGTCTGGCTCCGCTCCCGCAGCTTCTCCCAGGCCTCGAGCGCGCCGTCCCAGTCGCCCGCCAGGTAGCGGGCGGCGCCGAGGTTGTTCCAGGCGATCGCCTCCTGGCGCTCGTCGCCCAGCGAGCGGTAGAGCTCCAGGGCCCGCCACGTCTCGCGCGCCGATCGGCCGTACTTCATCAGGAACCGGTACGCCGTTCCCAGACCGGCTCGCGCGTCGGCCTCGGCGCGCGTGTCGCCTGCGCGCCGGGCGATCAGCACCGCTGCCCGCTCCTCGACCAGGGCGCGGCGTCCATCGCCTCGATGCCATGCGCAGGTGCCGAGCAGGTGATGGAGCCGGGTGGCCGCACCGGCATCTTTGCGAGCGCGCGCGATCGGCAGCGCCGCCGCGGCGATCTCCTGCGCGCGGGCGTAGGCGCCGAGCATCGCCTCCGCGCGCGCCTCGACGGTCGCCACCGCAAGCGGATCGCCACCGGCGGCCCGCGCCCGGCCGAGCGCCTCGAGCACCTGCTCGAAGCGGCCTTCCTGCCAGCGCGCCTGGGCGATCTTCTGCCAGATGCGGCCGGCGGATCCGCCGCGCGCGAGTGCCTGGGCATACTCGCGCCGCGCGGGGGCGGGAAGGCCGGCGAGGGCGAGGCAATCGCCCGCGCGTTCGCAGAGAAGCGCCGCGCGCGGGCTGGCGGAGGGATGCCGCAGGCCGGCGCAGGCGATCTGGTAGAGGCGGGCTGCCTCGACCGGAGCGCCGGCGCGAAGCCGCTCGCGCGCCGCCGCGAGCGCTGCCCGCACGAGACCCGGGGTCCGAGCCCGGAAGAGATGCCGCGCGCGCGCGCCCCGTTCCTGCGCCAGCTCGGCCGCTCTGAGATGTGCCTGCCTGCGCAGGTCGGCGGGCAGCGCGCTCTCGGCCGCCCGCAGGACCGCGATCTGCGTGAGGGGCAGCCCCAGCCTTTCCGCCACGACCAGGCCGTCGGCGACGAGAGCCTCCTCGTGCCCGGCCAGCGCTTGCGTACCGACCTGCGGCCACAGCACCGCCGCGAACCCGAGGGAGAACCGCAGCGACTCGGGCAAGTCGTGGATCCTGACCCGCATGGCGCGCAGCGACGGATGGGGCACGCAGCCGCCGAAATCCGCGCCCGCTCGCGGGGCGTCCAGCTCCCAGCGGCCTCCGCGCCGCTCGAGAAGACCGCGGGCGACCAGGTCGCGCAGCGCCTCCTCGATGTCGCCGGGCTGTCCCGACGTCTCTCGAACCAGCAGGTCCGCCAGCCCTTCTGCCCAGGGGCGGCGAGGCCCTAGAACTTCGAGGATCTTCGCCTTTCGCAGCGCCGGTGGAAGGGGGCGCAGGTCGATCCGCTCCAGCGACTGCGTCGGCTGCTCCGAGGCCGCGGCCACCACCAGGAGGGGCTTCTGCTTCCAGGCCGGCTCGGAACCCAGCGCCGAAAGAAGCGAGCGGAGCGCGCCGTCGGCCCGATCGACCGCGTCGATGAACAGCGCCACCGGGTGTTGGTCGCAGACCGCGGCCAGGTCCTTCTTCGCTGCCGCGACGGTGGGCTCCAAGCGGACGCGGCCGCCGAGCAAGAGACCCATCCACATGCAGAGCGTGGGAAGACCCTGGTTCTCCTGGAGATGCAGGGCGCGCAGCCCGGCAATCTCGGACGCGACTGCCGAGGCCCGGAGCAGCCGCGAGCGGCCCGATCCGGCCGGGCCGACGACGACCAGCTGCGCCCCCTTGCCCTCGGCTGCACGGCGGGCCGCCGCCTCGATCCGCGCCAGCTCGGCCTCCCTGCCGTAGAGCTGGCCCATCCCGATCTGATCGAGCGCCAGGCCCTCGCCTTCGCTCTCCAGCCGCAGGCCGGTGGCGGCGGCGAGCGCCTCGATGACTTCGTCCGCGTGCGAGTAGCGCGAGCGCGGTTCTCGCGCCAGCAGCTTGGCCACCACCGCCTGTACTCCGGGGCTGGCGCGAGGCAGCGATACGCTCTCGAAATGCGCGCGGACCACTTCTGCCGGCGAGGCGGCCGCGAACGGGTTCTTCCCCGAGAGCAGCTCGTGCAGAGTGACCCCGAGCGAATAGAGATCCGCGGCCACGTCTGGTGCCCCGCCTTCCAGCACCTCCGGCGCAGCGTACTCGAGACTGCCCCTGGAGACCCGGTCGTCCCCCGCGAGACCCAGGTCCACCAGCAGCGCCCGCCGCGCTCCGTCTGGACCGGCGAGCACGGCGTTCTGCGGCTTCACGTCGCCGTGGACGATGCCCCGGCGGTGCAGCTGCCCCAGCGCGCGAGCGATCCCGGCGACGTGCCCCACCACCGCGTCCTCGGCGCCACCCTTGAGGGACGTGAGGTCCTCCGCCCCGTACTCCAGAGCGAGCGAGGTCCCTCCCGCGTCGTGCCAGAGCGACACCGCGCGGGCCAGGTGCGGATGCGCCAGCGCGGCCGAGCGGCGGTACTCGGCCGCAAGCGGATTGAGCGGGCCCTGCTTGAGCGCGACCTCCTGCCCCGTGAACAGATCGATGGCGAGATGCACGGAGGCCTCCGCGCCGGAACCCCGGAAGCCGAGTACCTGGTAGCGGCGTCCGATCCCCTGTCGAAGCGGTTCGGTCGTGGCCAGTTCTGTGTGCATGGATCTCCGGGGGGCGCGGAAACGAGGGGGTGGAGTTTGACAACGGCGTCACCCCGATCAAAGAGGCCCCGGTGCTGCGGGTGCGCGACCTGTTCGTCCGTTTTCAAATGGACGAACGAACCTTCGCCGCGGTCGACGGTATATCGTTCACTATCGAACCAGGCGAGACGTTCGGGCTGATCGGAGAGTCCGGCTCCGGGAAGACCACGGCTGCGCTGGCGCTCCTGCGACTGCTGCCGGGCAACGCCCGCGTCTCCGGCCGCGTGGAGCTCTCGGGTCAAGATCTGCTGTCGCTGCCGGAGAAGGCCGTCGCCCACCTTCGCGGCAGCCGGATCGCGATGGTGTTCCACGATCCGCTGGCGGCGCTGAACCCGGTCCTGCGGGTCGGCGCCCAGATCGCGGAAGGCCTGCGCGCGCACCGCTCGCTGGATCGCCGGAGCGCGCGCGCGTCCTCCCTTGAGCTGCTCCGCCGCGTCGGCCTCGACCCCGCGTGCGCCGACCGATACCCGCACCAGCTCTCCGGCGGCATGCGCCAGCGCGCGCTGATCGCGATGGCGATCGCCTGTGGACCCTCCCTGCTGGTCGCCGACGAGCCCACCAGCGCGCTCGACCCGGTCGTCCAGGCGGAGATCGCGGGCCTCTTGCGCAGCCTGCAGCGGGAGCACGGAATTGCCCTTCTGATCGCCACGCACGACCTCGGGTTCGCCGCCCGCCTCTGCGACCGGGTGGCGGTGCTCCACGCCGGGCGCATCGTGGAGCAGGCGGATACCGCCGAGCTCTTCGCCCGCCCCCGCCATCCCTACACGGCTGGGCTGTTGCGGAGCCTTCCTCCTCCGCTCGGCGCCGCGGGCGACGCGCACCTCGAACCGGTCGCGGCCGAGCCGCTCCTGAGCGTCGAGGACCTCCGCGTCGATCGGGACGGCGCCCGCGTGCTCGACCGGATCTCGTTCGCGGTGCAGCCGGGCGAGATGTTCGGCATCGTCGGCGAGAGCGGCTCTGGAAAATCAACCCTGGCGCGCGCCGTGCTGAGGCTCTTGGAACCGGCGCGAGGCAGCGTGCGCTGGCGGGGGCGCGACCTGCTCGCGCTGCCCGAGAGGGAGCTGCGCGCCGCCCGGCGGGAGATGCAGATCGTCTTCCAGGACCCGGGATCTTCGCTCGACCCGCGCATGACGGTGGCCGCGATCCTCGCCGAACCGCTCGCCCTGCACCGGCTGGCGAGGCCATCGCAGTACGAGGAGAATGCCCGGAAGCTGCTCCGCACCGTGGAGCTGGGACCCGAGCTGCTGCACCGCTACCCGCACGAGCTCTCCGGCGGGCAGGCGCAGCGGGTGGCGCTGGCGCGGGCGCTGGCGACCGGGCCGGCCCTGCTCGTCCTCGACGAGGCGCTGAGCGCGCTCGACGTCTCGCTCCAGGCCCAGATGGCGAATCTGCTGCGGGACCTGCAGCGTTCCCTCTCCATCGCCTGCTTGTTCATCTCGCACGACCTGCGGCTCACCGCCTCGCTCTGCAATCGGATCGGGGTCCTTTCGCGCGGCGCGCTGGTCGAGGTCGCGCACCCGGCAGCGCTGGTGGCCGACCCTCGCCATCCCAGCACGCGCGCGCTGGTCAGCGCTGCCCGCGGGACCCCTTCCTGAAGTGGTCGTGGAACGCGCGCATGTTCTCCTGCTTCCTCAGGGCGGCGGCTCGCTCGTCTTCGGACAGATCGGACGAGGGCGCAGGGAGGTTGTCGAAGCGGGCCCCTTGCGCGCCCAGGTAATGGAGCCAATTGACCGCCGTGGCGCCGTCCATCGAGCGGCCGTTCTTCAAAGGTACCCGGTACCGGACGAAGGTGTGCCCGTCCGGCTCGCCGAAGGCGGCGGCCGCGGTGGGAGCCAGCACGGCGCCGGCCCACTCCTGCTCGCGCTCCAGGCAGTAGGCCTCGATGATCGGAGCGCCGATGAAACAGCGCGGCTCGACCGGGCTGATCAAGCATTGGCCCCAGGCGATGGCCCCGCGGAACAGGATGGGCCGCTCGCGCCGGAGCCCCTTCTGGATGATGTCGGCGACGGTGGCGCCCACCAGCTTGATGCAGGTGTGGGGCGAAAGAGCTTCCGCGACCCGGAAGTCCGAGCGCTCCGGGCGGTAGACCAGGATCGTGTCCGAGAAGGCGAGAGTGAAGACTTCCTCGCGGCGCCCCGAGAGGGCCCACGCCACCGCCGAGGCGTTTTGCCGGACCTGCACGAGCGGCTCGACGATCTCGTCGAAGATGCGCTGCGGATTTTCGTGCCGGCTGACGTCGCTGAATCCCAGGATGTCGATCATCGCGACGGCGACGTTGCCCCGGACCTTCTTCCGCCCGCTCTGCCGGCGGCGACCGGTGCCTGTGTCTCGAGCTGCTGTCCTGACGTGGAAGTTGGGCACGGGTGATCCTCCGCTCGAATCGGTCGACCTCCTTCCACCGGTATGGATTGGATTCTAATGGCCGCGCCCCATTGGTCATCGGGCGGCCATGGGTAGGTCGCGGTATCTCGAGATGCAAAGATCCGGTACGCAGCCCTACGGCGTGTTGCCGGCCCCGCTCAGGTCGTCCCTGCCGCGCTTTCCAGTCTTCTTCGCGCGGTGCTGCGTCGCGTGCGATGCGGTCGAGTCGCGAACGGCCGGGCGCGAGGGCGTCGCCGCCGATCCGCTCCGCTTCCCCAGGTCGAACGGCAGGCGGGCCTCGAGGGCGGCCCACCCGGTCGCTGCGTGCCGCTTGATCGCGGTCCACGCCTCGGATGGCGAGCGATGCCGGATGGCGCGCTCCACGTCGGAGAGCGAGCGCTCGTGCGTGATCAGCCACCCGCCGCCGCCGGCGACTGCCGCGGCGCAGGAAGCGCCGATCGCGAGCCGCCGCAGCGCGTTCGATCTGCGGAAGCTCGGGGGGCGCTGCGCGCTGAAGGAGGATGCCGGCCGCTTGGCGATCGAGCCGATGGCCTGCCCGGATGCCGGCCGCGGCGAAGGCCCGGCCGCCGGCCGCGGTGGAGATCCCGCAGGCTTCTGCGCTCCGGGGCCCGCCCCACCGGACCGCCACTGTGGATCGGCGGGAAGAAGGCGGCGGCAATCCTCGCAGACGCCCCGGTCCCCGGGGGTGGGCGGATAGAGAGCGCCGCAGCTGGAGCACCCCATGACGGAAGCTGGAGAGTTCATGCCTCCTATGTACCGGACCGCCGGGCGGAGATTCTCTGCGAACCGGTGCGCGGCCGTCGCACTCGCGCGCATCATGTCGGAGTAACGCGCACGCTCCGAGGTGGGAGGAGCGCCTTCCCCCCTCCTTTGTAGGCGATCGGTTCCTAGCGGAACAACCTGCTTCAAGGGCAAGCTGTCGCCTGCGGGGGACGCTTCCACGTCGGGATTTCATACGCGAGGGGACATGCCGGACGCGAAGTCGCAACAGCAAGGCCGGGAGCGGATCGCGCGCGTCTTCCGCTACCTCAAGGCGCTCAACGAGCACCGCAACCCGGCCAAGCGGGACTTGTCGGAGCAGCCCTGGACGCTCTGGTTCCGGAGCCTCCCCGACCACCCCTCGATCGAGCGGCACGTGCTCAACGGAGAGGACTCGGAGGAAGACGACTTCATCCTCAAGGTGGGCAGGCCCACGTTCACCCAGGCCCCGCAGCCGCCGCTGCCCGTCGCGGAGTGGCTGGCCGGCGACTGGGAGGATCCGGACGGCGTAGTCGTGCTCCTGGAGACCAAGGGAAGCGCCGGATCCGAGCCGATCCGCTTCGACTCCGAGCCCCGCCGCGTCGAGGCGTACGAGCGCTGGCGCAACCAGCACGACGCCTGGGCCGCCACCGAGCGTCCGGCGCGCGCGACGATGAGGATCTTCGAGCAGCTCTACGAGCTGTACGGCCGGATCGAGCGCGAGGCCGAGAGCATCGAGCTGGTGCTGGGCGACGGAATCCTGAGCTGGAAGAAGCTGGACGGCAGCATCTACCATCCCATCCTGCTCCAGCGCATCCACCTCGCCTTCAACCCCAGCGTCCCCGAGTTCACCCTGATCGAGACCGGCCGCGAGGTCGAGCTGTACTCGGCGCTCTTCCGCTCCATGCCGGACATCGAGCCCAAGGTGCTGGCCCGCTGCCGCGAGGAGCTGGATCGCGGCGGTTTCCATCCCCTGGGCGGCGCCGACACGCTCGAGTTCCTCAAGCGCTTCGTGGTGCAGCTCTCGCCGCGCGGGCAATTCGCCGAGGAGGCCCCGGAGAAGGAGGCCGAGGATCCGAAGATCGGGCGGGCGCCGGTCCTCTTCCTCCGCACCCGCACGCTGGGCTACGCCACCGCGATCGAGGGCACGCTCGAAGATCTGGCGAGCCGGCAGGATCTCCCGCTCGCCTTGCTGAAGATCGTCGGCCTGGACCCGCCGCCCGAAGCGGACGAGAAGGCCGAGACCTTCGAGCCGGGGGACGAGCCGGAAAAAATCCTGCTCAGCAAGCCCGCCAACCCGGAGCAGATCCGGATCGCGGTCCGGCTGGAGCGCAACGGCTGCGTCCTCGTCCAGGGACCTCCGGGCACCGGGAAGACGCACACCATCGCCAACTTGATCGGTCACCTCCTCGCCCAGGGTCAGAGCGTCCTGGTCACCAGCCACACCACCAAGGCGCTGCGCGTGCTGCGCGACCACGTGGTGGAGAAGCTGCGGCCCCTGAGCGTGAGCGTGCTGGAGAGCGACATCGAGAGCCGCAGCCAGCTGGAGGGCTCGGTCTCCACCATCATCGACCGGCTCTCCACCGGAAACCCCAAGAAGCTCGAAGCCGAGGCGGAGCAGCTCGCCGCCCAGCGCAAGGAGCTGCTCGCCCAGCTCCGCAAGCACCGCCAGGAGCTGTTCGACGCGCGGGCCGACGAATACCGCGAGCTGGTCTTCCTCAAGACCAAGCTCTCCCCGTCCGACGCCGCGCGAAAGGTGGCCGCCGAGGCGCACACCCACGGCTGGATCCCCTCGCCGGTCCAGGCCGGCGCCGCGCTGCCGCTCCCGGTGGCCGAGATCAAGGAGCTGTACGCGAGCACCGAGGCGCTGGGCATCGAGGATGAGGCGGAGCTGGGCCGGCCCCTTCCCGAGGCGAAGTCGCTGCTCTCCCCGGAAGAGTTCGAGCAGGCGGTCCAGGAACACGAGCGGTTCTCCAAGGCGGAGCGCAACTACCGCAAGGAGCTGTGGCGGGCGCCGCTGGACGAGCCGGCGACCGCGGCCCTGGACAAGGTGCTCTCGAAGGTCGTGAAGGCGATCGACGTGTTCGACCCGGAGCAGCCCTGGAGGATCGCGGCCGTGGCCGCGGGCAAGGAAGGCGGGACCCAGCGGGCCGACTGGGACGGCCTCCTGGAGATGATCGACCAGCTGACGCAGGAGACGGCGCGCGCGAAGGAGAGCGTCTTGCGGCACGCTCCCGCGATCTCCGCGGGCATGCCGCTGGAGGAGCAGCTCCAGGTCGTCGACGAGATCCTCGCCTACTGCAAGAAAGGCAAGACGCTGGGGAAGCTGGCGCTCTTGACCCACGGCTCGTGGAAGCGCTTCGTGACCGAGAACCGGGTCGCCTCGGGCGAACCGAAGACTCCGCTGCACTTCCAGGCGCTGCGCGGGCAGATCGTCCTCGCGATCATGCGGCGGGACCTGGAGGGCAGGTGGGACCGCCAGATGGTCCCGCAATCCGCTCCCGCCTGGGCCAAGCTTTCCGAGAAGCCCCACGAGGCCGCCGCGCAGATCGCCAAGCAGATCCGCCGGTGCCTCGCCTGGCACGCCGAAGAGTGGGAGCCGATCGAGAAAGAGCTGGAGGAGGACGGATTCTGCTGGCGCGAGTTCCTCGCCGAACAGAAAGGCGCCGACAGCACCGAGGGGCTGCTGCACCGGCTCAAGGAAGTCGCCGGCGTGCTCCTGCCGGCCGCCTTCCAGGCCCGCAAGGACATGGCGCGCTTCGGCCAGGTGACGGCCGAGATCGAATCGCTCCGCGCGGCGCTGGCCCTCCCGCCGGACGGCACCCCCGCGCGGGTGCTCTCGCAGCTCTCGCGCGCGGCCGAGCGGCTGTCGCCGGCGGACTATCGCGACGCCCACCAGCGGCTGGCCGGGCTCGACCGCCAGCGGAAGATCGCCGCGCGCAGACGGGACCTCCTGCTGGCCCTGCAGGCGGCGGCGCCGGCCTGGGCGAAGGCCATCCACGAGCGCCGCGCGCCCCACGACGCGCCCTCCCCTCCGGGCGACCCGCAGGCGGCGTGGCTGTGGCGGCAGCTGCACGACGAGCTGGAGCGGAGAGGAAAGATGTCGCTGCCCGCGCTCCAGGCGCAGATCGACCGGCTGGGGCCGGAGCTGCGCAGGGTGACCGCCGAGCTGATCGACCGGCGCGCGTGGGGGGCGCAGGTCCGCCGGACCACCTCGCAGCAGCAGCAGGCGCTGGTCGGTTGGCTCGACATGGTGCGCCGGATCGGCAAGGGGCAGGGAAAGCGGGTCCCGCGGCTGATCGTCGAGGCCAGCCAGAAGATGACCGAGTGCCGCTCGGCGGTGCCGGTGTGGATCATGCCGCTCGCCCGCGCGGTGGAGACCTTCGAGCCGAGCACGCGCTTCGACGTGGTGATCACCGACGAGGCCAGCCAGGCCGACGTGATGGCGCTGATCCCCTTCTACATGGCGCGCCGGGTGGTGGTGGTGGGCGACCACGAGCAGGTGAGCCCGTCGGCCGTGGGGCAAGACCTGGCGGTGGTGCAGCAGCTCATCGACGAGCACCTGGAGGACATCCCCAACTCGGTCCTCTATGACGGCCAGATGTCCGTCTATGACCTCGCGCGGCAGTCGTTCGGGGGCCCGATCATCCTCACCGAGCATTTCCGCTGCGTGCCGGAGATCATCGAGTTCTCGAATCACCTCTGCTACGGGGGGAAGATCCGGCCCCTGCGCGACCCCAGCAAGGCCACCTTGAAGCCGCACGTGATCTCCCACCGGGTGGAGAACGGCCGGGCGGCCAACGAGACCAACCCGGCGGAGGCGATGGCCATCGCCTCGCTGATCCGGGCGGCGATCGAACAGCCTGAATACAAGAACAAGAGCTTCGGGGTCATCTCGCTGGTGGGAGACGACCAGGCGCTGGAGATCGAGCGGCTCCTGCTGCACCACCTCCCGCCGGCCGAGTACGAGTCGCGCCGGGTGCTGTGCGGAAACGCCGCCCAGTTCCAGGGCGACGAGCGGGACGTGATGTTCCTCTCGGTGGTGGACAGCGCATCGGACAGCCCGCTCCGCCTGCGCAGCGAGCCGATGTTCAAGCAGCGCTTCAACGTGGCCGCCAGCCGGGCGCGCGATCAGATGTGGGTCGTCCACTCGCTCGACCCGGCCGACCTGAAGCCGAAGGACCTGCGCCGGCGGCTGATCCAGCACGCCGAGGATCCGCAGGCGGTGCGGCTGCTCATGAAGCAGTCCGAGGAGTCCTCGGAGACCCCGCTGGAGCACGAGGTCCACAACCGCCTCTTCGAGGCCGGCTATCGGGTCTTGCCGCACTGGCGGGTCGGCCATTACACGATCGACCTGGTCGTGGAAGGCGCCGGGCGGCGGCTGGCGATCGAGTGCGACGGCGACAAGGCGGAAGCGGTCGAGCAGCTCCGCGAGGACATGGCCCGGCAGGCCATCCTCGAGCGGCTGGGCTGGAGCTTCGTGCGCGTGCGCGGCAGCGAGTTCTACCTGAGCCCCGAGAAGGCGATGAAGCCCGTCTTCGCCCGTCTGAACGAGCTGAAGATCCGGCCCGAGGGCGGCACCGGCAGCGCGGAGGCCCCGCAGAACGGGAAGGAGGTCTTCGAGCGGATCGTCCGCCGCGCGGCGGAGTACCGGCAGCACTGGGTGAACCAGGCCAAGGCGCAGCTGGCCCGGGCCGGCAACGGATTGCCGGAGCGCGCCCGCCGGCCGGCCCGGTCCGCGAAGAAGAAGCGGAAGACTTCCGCGCGGAGATAGCGTCCCCCTGCAACGCGGCGCCGGGGCTTGACCACATCGCGCCGTAGAGAGCAGATCGACCATGAAAGGGGGGCGTCATGTCGTTCTGGACTCCAGATCCGACGTTCTATCCGTCCGCCCGCATGGCCATGCAAGCTCCGGCGGAGCGGCTCGCATATCTGGTCACGCTGAACCCGGCCCTCGCCGGCAAACCCGACGCGCTTTGCGTGGTCGACGTCGACCCCGGCTCGCCCAGCTATTCGAAGGTGGTCGGCCGGGTGGAGATGCCCAACGCGGGCGACGAGCTGCACCACTTCGGCTGGAACGCCTGCAGCTCGGCCCTCTGCCCGTACGCGCCGCATCCCCACGTCGAACGCCGCTACCTGCTCGTTCCCGGGCTGCGCTCCTCGCGCCTCCACGTGATCGACACCAAGCCCGACCCGCGGCAGCCGCGGATCGTCAAGGTGATCGAGCCAGAGCAGGTGGCGGAGCGCGCGGGGTACAGCCGCCTGCACACCGTGCACTGCGCGCCCGACGGGATCTACGTGGGCGCCCTGGGGTCGCCCCAGGGCGAGGGGCCGGGCGGGATCATGGTCCTCGATCACGACAGCTTCGAGGTGCTCGGCCGCTGGGAAGTCGATCGCGGACCCCAGGTCCTCGCCTACGACTTCGCCTGGCACCTCGGATACGACACCTTGATCACCAGCGAGTGGGGAACGCCCAAGATGGTCGAGGGCGGCCTGAATCCCGAGCTGCTGCTGCAGGGCAAGTACGGCCGGTCGTTGCACATCTGGGACCTGCGCAAGCGGACCCACTTGCAGCAGCTGGACCTGGGCGCCGAGCAGCAGATGGTGCTGGAGCTGCGCCCGGCCCACGATCCCACCAAGGCGTACGGCTTCGTCGGGGTGGTGGTCTCCCTGAAGGACCTCTCCGCCTCGGTCTGGCTCTGGCATCGGACCAGCGGGAAGTGGGAGATCCGCAAGGCCATCGAGATCCCGGCCGAGCCGGCTGACGCCGCGCAGCTCCCGCCCGCGCTGAAGCCGTTCGGCGCGGTTCCGCCGCTGGTCTCGGACATCGAGCTCAGCCTCGACGACAAGTTCCTCTACGTCTCCTGCTGGGGGACCGGGGAGCTGAAGCAGTACGACGTGAGCGATCCGTTCAACCCGCGGCCCGCTGGGTCGGTCCGGCTGGGCGGAATCGTGAAGCGGGCGCCGCATGAGAAAGCGGGCGAGCTGAACGGCGGCCCGCAGATGGTGGAGGTCAGCCGCGACGGCCGCCGCGTCTATCTCACCAACTCGCTCTACGCTTCCTGGGACGCCCAGTTCTATCCGGACGGCATCCGCGGCTGGATGGCGAAGATCGACGCCGATCCCGAGGGAGGAATCGCGGTCGACCCGAGGTTCTTCGTCGCGTTCGACGGAGAGCGCCCGCACCAGGTCCGCCTGGAAGGGGGCGACGCCTCCTCGGATTCCTACTGCTATCCATGAATGGATTGTGGCCCTGGGTCACGCTCGCGCTGCTCGGGGCCTATCACGGGTTGAATCCAGGCATGGGATGGCTCTTCGCGGTGGCGCGCGGTCTCCAGGACCAGCGCCGCGAGGCGGTCCTCCAGTCCCTCCTGCCCATCGCGCTCGGGCACGCCGCTTCGATCGCGCTCGTCGTCGCGGTGGTGGGCGGCGTCCAGGCCCTGGCGGCGCCCGCTCCGCTTCGTGTGGTCGGCGCGGGAGTGCTCATCCTGTTCGGGATCTTCAAGCTGGTGCGGCCGCGGTCGCATCCGCATTGGGTGGGCATGCGCGTCGGCCTGGGGGAGCTGGCCGCCTGGTCGTTCCTGATGGCAACCGCGCACGGGGCGGGGCTCATGCTCTTCCCGGTCCTGCTCGCGCTTCCTGCGCCGGGGCACGCAGGCCATGCCGGGGCATCTCATGATCACGTGCATGGCGCGGGCCTCGGTCCGGCTTCGATCGGTCAGGATGCCGCGGCCGTGCTGGTGCACACGGTCGCCATGCTGCTGGTGATGGGAGCAGTGGCCCTGGTCGTCTACCAGAAGCTCGGCCTCGCGATCCTGCGCCGGGCCTGGGTCAACCTGGACCTGATCTGGGCGATCGCCATCGTGGCGGCCGGCGCGTTCACGCTGTTCACCTGACGCGCCCGAGGGACGCGGATGTGGGCGCCGGGCACACCAACCGGGGTGTTACTCTTCCGTCGTGGGCCAGGCCTCCTTCACGCGCGCGCGGGTCGCCCTGCTCCTGTCGCTCCTCGCCGCCGCATGCGGCGGGAGCGACATGGCGGGACCTGGCGGAACCGTGCCGACTGCCTGGCAGCCGCCGGCGAAGGGACTCTGGATCTGGTACTTCGGATACACGGGTCTGACCGCCGCCCAGGCGGCGCAGACCGCGAAGGACGCCGGCGTCGGGTACGTGCTGATCAAGAGCGGGCAGGACGCGAGCTACTGGGACACGCGCTACAACGCCGCAAGCGTGGCGGAGTTCACCTCGCGCGGTCTGAAGGTCTTCGCCTGGGCCTACATGACTCCCGCCAACGTCCCTGGCAGCGTGCAAGCCGCGGCTCTGGCCGCGCGCGTTCCGGGCACCAGCGGCCTCGTGATCGACGCGGAGATCGAGTTCGAAGGAGGCCACGATCTCGAGGCGCAGCAACTGTGCGAAGGCATCCGCGCCGCGGTGCCCGGAGTGTGGCTGGGATACACCTCGTTCGGTTGGGTCGGCTACCACCCGACGTTCCCCTTCCACGCCTTCGACCGCTCCTGCGGCGATGCCTTCTTCCCGCAGGTGTACTGGAGCGATCGCGGCGTGAGCTGGTCCAGCGGGCACGCGGAGGCGGTGCAGATGCTGGAAGCGGCGCGGCTGCAAGCGCCGGTGTGGATGGTCCAGTCCAACGACGACACGCCGCAGGGCATTTCGCCGGCGACCGCCGACTTGAACGCGTTCTTCGACCTCACACCCCCGTTCTCGTCGCTATGGGAATTCCCCTCGTCGGCTTCTCCTGCCAAGCTTCCGCAGCTCGCGCTGCTGCACTGGGCGAACTGAATGCGCGGCGCCCTCCTCGTCGCGGTGGCGCTCGCCTGCGCCGCGGTAGTCGCGTTCGTCTGGCTGCGCCGGAACGGTCCGGAGGCGGGGCCGAAGGCGCCGGCGACGTCTCAGATCACGCCTACCGCCACGTCTGCCCCTGCGGCTTCGCCTTTGCCCGCCACGCCGAGACCCGCCGCGCGCCCCCCTCCGGAACTGGATCGGGCCGCGCTCGCGTCGCCGCAGACCACCGTCGAGACCGAGCTGCGGCTGCTGGAAGCCGGCGAGCAGGACCTCTTCCGCGAGACCTTTCTCCCTTCTCTCCAGCCCAAGGTCACCGCGGAGACGTTCGCGGCGTGCCGCAAGCGCGTGCGCCAGGTGCCGGTCCGGCCCGACTGGGAGGTGGCCGAGTCAGGCGAGTCAGCCGGACACCGCGTGGTTCGCGTGAGCATGTTCGGCAAGTCGATGACCGGCTTCCATGAAGTGGACGGGCGCTGGCTCGCGGACTCGCTCTGGTGCGTGCCGGTCGGCCTGCCGTAGCTCAGTCTCGTTTCCGGACAATCACGGAGAACCTGTCTCAGCGCGGCCCGAGCTCTAGCAGTCCCTCCGCGATTACGCGGCAGACGTTGGTGACCAGGTCGGCCTTTGCGCTCACGGCGTAAACGTGCCGTGTCAGCGCCCAGAGATCGCGCTCGATGCGCCGAGGCGGCGGCGCCCCGCTGGCCAGCCCGGCGACGAGCAGCGGCAGCACCCGGTCCGACAGGCGGAGCGCGGTGTCCATGGCGAAGATCGCCACGTCGGGGCGCAGCCGGCGCACGCGGGCGAAGAAGGCCGCCACCTCGCCTTCGGCAAGGTGCTTGGGCGGAGAGGACTTCAGCTCCAGGTAGAGGAGCTTGTTCTCGACGGCGGCGACCACGTCGAGATCGCCGCCCAGGCCTGGGGCCCGGAACTTCACCCCGGTGGCGACGTCGCAGCCCAAACGGCGGCGCAGCTCGCGCGCCACGTACCACTCGAGCGTCGGGCCGAAGCTCATCGCCCGGCGGACGAAACGGTAGTGGTCGCGGGACGTGCGGACCAGGATGCCCGCCTCGACCAAGGCGTCGGCCAGGGTCTTCTCCTGGGCGGCGGAGAGGTAGCGCGTCGCCTCGCCCGGCGCGAAATCGCCGCGGCACTGGATGGCCCCGCGCAGGAAGAGGCGGAACGAATAGTGCCCGAGCTGCTCGGTGAGCCGCTCGGCTGGTTCTCCCTCCAGGTCCTTGGGAAACGGGAGGTCGGGCCGGCTCGGCTCGGGCCGGAAGCCGCGGCGAGCCAGCATTGCCATCGCCTCGCCCGAAGGAAGGCGCGGAGCGGGCGCGACGGCCTGGGCGGCGGCCGCCTGCGCTTCCATCTCTCGCGCCGTCAGCCGCTTGCGCGCCGGACGCGCCGGGACGGCTCGATGCGCATGCCGGGTCATGCGAGCGCGAGCATAGCAAGCCCGGCCGGAGGTAGGCTTCGCCCGTGGGATGGCCCATCTCCGGCGATCCGCGCGCGTTCCCGCGGATGCGCTGGCTAGCGCTGGCGTGGCTCGCGGTGTGGATCCCGGCCTACTTCTGGGTCTGGGGTCCGCGGAACTTCCTCCACCTGTGCGACGTGGCGGTGATCCTCACCTGCGCGGGGCTGTGGCTGGGCAGTCCGCTCCTTCTCTCCAGCCAGGCCGTGTCCTCGATCCTCGCCGACGTCGTCTGGGCCGTGGACGCGGGCTCCCGGCTGCTCCTCGGCAAGCACGTCTTCGGCGGCACCGAGTACTTGTGGGACGCGAGCTTCCCTCTACCGGTGCGGCTCCTCTCGTTGTTCCACCTCGCCTGGCCCGCGCTGCTCCTCTGGTCGCTGCGGCGGGTCGGCTACGACCGCCGCGGGTTCGGATTGCAGATCGTCATCGCGGCGACGCTGCTCGTCGTCTCGCGCTTCGCCGGCCGTGTGGAGAACCTGAACTTCGCTTTCCGCGACCCGATCTGGGGCCTTTCCATCGAGCCGGCGCCGCTGCACCTCGCGGCGACGCTTGGCTTTCTGGTCGCGGTCTTCTACCTGCCCATGCACCTCGCGCTTTCGCTCGCTTTTTGCGTCAGATCTCCCTCGGATACGGCAACTTGACCGGCTTCTGCGATCTCCGAAGAGGTGCTTCCGGTAGGCCGATTCGATCCGGTCGGAGATGCGAGTGCCGGGAAGGAGCACCCCGGTCAGCACGGCGCCGACGTCGATGGTGGTCGAGGCGAGATCGTGGATGGGGCCGGCGATCTTGTCCGTGAAAGCGCGCGCCACATCGGTCGCGCCGTCGAAGTCGAGCTCGCGCCAACGGCTTCCCAACACGCCGGCCGTGATCGAACCGCCGGAGACGCTGGAGACGCGAGAGACCCCGCGCAGCATCCCCAGGTCGTTCAGCCGCCAGAGGATCCCGAGGTGGAAGACCATCGCCCGGTAGCCGCCTCCGGAGAGGCAGAGCGCGGTCCCCTCGACAGGAATGCGTTCCTGCTCGCGGGCCGTCGCCGCGCCCGCGAGCAAGGTGGGATCGAGCTGCCGCTCTTCCTTCGCGGACGCGTCCCCATCCAGCCGAGGCTGCATGGTGCCTCCCGTTCAAGGGCTGTGGATACATCACCTCGCCCGGGCGAGCACCAGCGACACGTTGGTGCCGCCGAACCCGAGGGAGTTGGACAGGGCGAGCCGCATCGACCTCTCCGTCGGCCGGACCACCGGCGGGTAATCCTCCAGCTCCGGGTCCAGCGGCTCGGCGTTGATGCAGGGCGCGATCCAGCCGCCCCGCAGCATCGACAGCGTGAAGATGGCGTTGATCGCGCCCGCGGCGGAGATGGTGTGCCCGATGTACCCCTTGGTCGACGAATAGGGCACGCGGCGCCCGGCGAACAGGCGGCGCAAGGCGCGCACCTCGGTGACGTCTCCGATCACGGTCGAGGTGCCGTGCGTGTGGACGTAGTCGATCTGCTCGGGCGCGACTCCCGCATGGCGCAGGGCGCGCTCCATCGCGGCGAATGCGCCCTCGGCCGTGGGGCAGACCATGTCGCCCGTGCCGTCGGAGGACATGCCGTATCCGGCGAGGGCCCCCAGCACTTGCGCGCCGCGCGCCTCCGCCGCCGCCTTCGTCTCCAGCACCACCATGCCCGCGCCCTCGCCGAAGATGAAGCCCGCTCGGTCCTTCGCGTACGGGCGCGAAGCGCGCTCGGGATGCTCGTTGTCCTGCCCGTTGAAGGCCCGGATGGCGTCGAAGCCGACGTGGAAATGCTCGTCGGCCACCTCGGCGCCACCGGCCAGGGCCGCGTCCACGTGCCCCTGCTCGATCAGCTCCGCGGCGAGCAGGATGTTGTACGCGCCGCCGGCGCACGCGGCGCTGGCGGTGAAGGAGGGCCCGGTGGTGCGGAGCGCGGTGGCCAGGTTGGCGGAGACGGTCGAGGCCATCATCCGCGGGATCACGCTGGCCGAGACGCGCGGGCCGCCGGCGTGCGCGAGGCTCTTCTGCACCTCGACGTGCGTGGCGACATCGCCGGTGCCGCTGCCCGCCACGACGGCGATGTCGTGCCGCTCCAGCCGGGACTGGGAAAGCGCGGCCCGCGCCGCCTTGAAGGCCATCAGCGCGGCCTTTCCCATGAAGCGGGCCTGCCGCCTCTCGGCGGCGAGCTCGCCCCGGTAGCTGCCGAGGAGCTGGCATCGCGACCCCGCTTCCACTGCCGGCGGGTGGCGGACGAAGGGCAGCCCCTGCCCCTCGCGCAGCGACCGCTCGATCCGCGCCAGGTCGTCGCCGAGGTGGCAGAGCACGGCAGCGCCCGTGATCACCACCGTGCGATTCGGATCGCGCATGGGCTGCCTGCTCCTACGACGCGCGCATCGGAGCGCCGCGGGAGTATATGCGTCCAGTGTTGCCGGGGAGTGTCGCAGGCCGGCTACGCTGTTTGCCGTGCTTGCGCATCGCCTCCGGCGTGCAGCTTCAAGGCGGCGTAGACGGCGCGGTTCGCGGGTGTGGGGACCCCGGCGGCGCGCCCGAGGCGCACCACCGCGCCGGACAGCCAGGCCACTTCCAGCCGGTTGCCGCGTTCCAGATCGTTGTGCATCGAGGAAGTCATGCCCGGCGGCAGCGTGTCCATGAACGCCAGCCGCTGATCGGCGAAATCAGGTGACAGCGCGACGCCCTTCGCGCGGCCGACCGCCACCGCTTCGCGCATGACGTCGAGGAGGAACGCCCGCGCATCCGGATCGGAGCGCACCGGCCCGATCGGACCGCGCGTGAGCGCGGTCAACCCCGACAGCCCGACGATGAAGACGAACTTCTCCCAGATCACGCGGTCGATGTCGGGGGACAGCTCGGCGTCGAAGCCCGCCTTCGCCCGCTCGCAGGCGGCCAGGAAGGCCTCCGCACGGCGCGTCTTCGCACCGCCCGGCTCGCCGAAGATCACCCGGGCCATCTGCCCGCCGTGCCGGACGGCGCCGGACTCGTCGAGCGAGGCCGCGATGTAGCAAACTCCGCCCATCAGGTGCTCGCGGCCGACCACGCGCGCCAGCACTTCGTTCGCGTCGACTCCATTCTGCAGGGACATGACCGCGGTGCCGGGGCCGATCAGCGGCGCGATCTGGCCCGCCGCTTCTTCGGTGCTCCACAGCTTCACGGTGAAGAAGACCAGGTCGACCGGGCCGACCTCCGCCGGATCCGCCGTGGCGCGAACCGGCCGCAGTCGGAGATCGCCCCGCGGACTGAAGATCCGCAGCCCACCGTCGCGCAGAGCGGCGAGCTGGCGGCCCCGCGCAATGAATGCGACGTCCTCGCCCGCCTCCGCCAGCCGGCCGCCGAAATAGCCGCCCAGCGCACCGGTCCCCATGATGGCAATCTTCAACGGCACCTCCCGACGCTGCGTAGGATACCCGAGGGACGAAAGCGTCTCACTGTCAGCCAGCCGACGACCTTTTCCCGTCCCCGCGCGCCGCCGTGTCTTCCCGAAGGGAGGGCGAATCGATGGCGCGCATCGTGCTGGTGGGAAGCGAGGGGGAAGTGCGAGGCGCAATTTCCGCGATGCTCGCCGAGCAGAAAATTGCGGTCACCACGGCGAACGACCTCGCGGACGCGATCGCGCGGGTGACGGCCCTGGACGAGCCGCCGGACCTGGTCCTGCTCGACCGGGCCCTGGCCGGCGGCCGCGAGGGGGAGCTGATCGACTGCATCCGGGCCCGCACGCGGCTCCAGGACGTGCCCCTCGTGCTCTACGCGGTACAAACGCCGCCGTCCTCCTCCGGCGTTTCCCCGATCGAGAGCATGCGCGATGCCTTCGACGCCAAGCTGGTGCTGGCGATCGTCCAGGCGATCTGCGGGTGACTTGGAAGACCGGCCCGCGCCGCGGCCATCCTTCAGGAATGGACCGCGGCGGGCCGGCTGGCACTGCTCTCCGAGCGAGCGAGCAGCCCTAGTACTTCTTGCTGCTGCTGTCGCTCTTGCTCTTGGTGTCGCTGCTGGTGTCGCTCTTGCTCTTCATGTCGCTGCTGTCGGTCTTGCTACCAGCGGCGCTGGACTGGATCTCCAGCTTGGTCGCCTGGTTCGAGCTCGGGTCGAAGCTCGCCCGCACGCTCGTGCCCTCCTTCAACTGATCCAGGCTGGCGGATGAGCCGTCCTCCTTCGTGATGGTCGCGCTGTCGGCGAGCTTCAGCTCCTGGTCGCCGCCGGTCGGCGAGGAGATCTTCACCTGCCGCTTGTCCTTGTCGACCTTCTTCACGACGCCGGAGATCTCGCTGCTCGCGGTGGCGGACGACCCGGACGGGCTGGTCGTGGTCGTGCTCGCTGACGACTGGCTCGACGGGGTCGCGGTCGACGAGGACTTGTCCGTGGCGGTCGAGGACTGGCTCGACTGGCTGGACGAGCTCTGGCCCATCGAGGACTGGCCCGACGGGCTGCTGGAACTGGACTGGGCAATCGCGCCGGTCGCGATCAGCAAGCCGGCCGCGGATGCTCCGATGATGAGCCTCTTCATGCATTCACCTCCTGGTGGATGAATGCGAAAGCTAATGATGCGCTCCGCGCAGGAAAGTGCGTAGTGACTCGCAGCCGCGGAGCGCCCGGACCGGCGCCTGCCTGGTCACGCCGCCGCGGCGGAGGCGCGCGACCGCAGCGGCGGAGCCTTGAGCAGCCAGGACTGCTCGTCAGGTGCTGCTCCGGGGAGTAGGCTGCGCGGCCATGCCGACCGACACCCGCCTGCGCCTGCCGCTCGCCGCCCTCCTCCTCGCCTTCGCCTGCGCGACTGCGCCCCAGCCGGCCGAACGCTCCACGGCTCCGGCCGTCGCCGCCCCGTCCGCCCCCACCCCCGCGGCGGCGGCGCCGGCCGGGAAGTCCGTCGCAGAGGCGGTCCTTCCCGATACGCCCTCCGGACCTGACGCAGAGCGTGTGGCGGAGCTGTCGAAAAAGGCGGCCTCGCTGGTGGAGGCGTTCGTCAACACGGAGGCACTCTTCACCCGCGACGCCAAGCAGGTGGTCATGGTTTCGAACCGGGACGGTCTGCCGCAGCTCTACGTGGCGGACGCCGCGCGGCCCGACTCGCCCGCGCGGCGATTGGTCACTTCGAAGGAGCGAGTCACTCTCGACCGGACCACGCCGGATGGCAAGTCCGTGCTGTTCCGCACCGACCACGGCGCGGACGAGAAGTGGTCTGTCTGGCGCGTGAACCTTGACGGGTCGGGCTTGACCGAGCTGACTCCCGGAGAGCCGACCCAGCGTGACCCGGCCTTCGTGGCGGACCTCGCCCCTGACACCATCTATTACAGCGCCCGGCGGATCGCCGACGCCAGCTCCGCCGTGTACGCCGCTTCAACGGCGGCGCCCGGACCGGCGAAGGAGGTGTTCCGCGAGCCCAAGCCTGGCTTCCTCACCGACGTCAGCAGGGACGGGAAGAGCGGGCTCTTCGTGCGCTATCCCACCCGCTCGGAAAACTACCTGCTCCGGCTGGACCTCGCCTCTGGTGCGGCCCGCCCGCTGTTCCCTGGGAGCGGCAAGGTCAGCATCTTCGACGCCCGGTTCTCCCCCGACGGGCGGACGATCTACGTCGCCACCGACGGTGGCGGCGAGCAGGCCCTCCTCCTCGCCCTGGATGCCGGGTCCGGCAACGAGAAAGCGCGCTACGTCGAGAAGGATCCGCCCATCTCCACCGTCAGCCAGATCGCGGTGGCGAAGACGGGCGACTCGCTGGCGCTGCTCATCGATGCGGGCAACCGCACCGAGCTGCGCCTGCTCGACGCGCGGACCCTGCGCCCGCGGGCCAGGGTGGCGATGCCCCTGGGGCAGGGCGACCTCTCCGGGTTTTCCGAGGACGGCAGGCAGTTCCTGGCCCGCTGGTCCACGCCCTCATCGCCCACCGACGTCTGGTCGATCGACTCGAGGAGCGGCCGGGCGACCCAGCTGCGCAAGGAGGCGCGTCCTTCGCTCCGGGACGTGCCCCAGATGGAGACGAGCATTACCGAGGTCCAATCGCACGACGGCTTGAGCCTCCCCATCAACGTCTACCTGCCGAGGAATCGCTCGGGGAGGCTGCCCGTCATCGTCGCGTACCACGGTGGACCCTCGGCCAGCTCGCGGATTCGCTGGTCGGCCGCCACCGCATTCTTCCTCTCGCAGGGGTACGCCTGGGTGGAGCCCAACGTGCGCGGCTCCGGTGGCTTCGGCCGCGCCTACGAGGAGGCGGACAACGGCCACAAGCGCCTCGAGGCCTTCAAGGACATCGAGGCGACTGGACGGTGGGCCGCCTCGCAGCCTTGGGCCGATCCGAAGCGCGTCATCGTCTATGGCGGCAGCTACGGGGGGTACACCGTGCTGGTCGGGTTGACCCGCATGCCCGACCTGTGGCGCGCTGGCGTAGATCTGGTCGGCGTGGCCAATCTGAAGACGTTCATGGCCACGACCAGCGGCCTCATCCGGGAGATCTTCCTGCTCGAGTTCGGCGATCCGGAGAAGGACTCGGCCTTCCTCGATTCCATCTCGCCGCTCAAGGACGTCGACCGCATCGTCGCTCCGCTCTTCGTCTATGCGGGAGCCAACGACCCGCGAGTGCCGCGCAGCGAGTCGGACCTGATCGTGGGAGCCCTGCGCGCGCGCAAGGTGCCCGTCGAATACATGGTCGCCCAGGACGAGGGACACTCGCTCGCCCGCAAGGAAACGCTCGTCCAGTTCCTCGCCCGCGCTGGCCGGTTTCTGGAGCAGCACGCCGGAGACGCCACGGCGCCGAGGACCGTCTCGACCAGGTAAAGACCGGCTTAGATCCACGAGCAGCGCCGCGGATTCGCGCTGCCGGATCCCAAATCTGGCGCGATGCCTGCATCTCGAAGAAGGCATGCGCGGCGGAAGCCAGGTCGGTACGGTGCATGCCAGGGTGCTCTTCGCCCTGGCGGTCGGCTTCTCCCTGTTGGGAACGGCAACAGCGACGTTCGGAAATCCGCCACCCAGCGCCCATGAGTATCAGCTCGACGTGGGCCGGTTCCGGGTGCTCCAGCGCGACTCCGGCCCGACCAGCTATTACTGGCTGATCGACGACCCGCCGGGACGCTTCATCCGCGGCGTGTACAGGCCTCCCCTCGAGACGGTGACTCTGTTCGCCGACGTGGGAGACAACCTGCGCAGGGACGTCGCGCGCATCCGGTTCCGCTGGCGCGCCTGGGTGCTGCCGGTGGGAGGCAACGAGTGCATCGAGGGACGGGGCGACGCGGCCGCGAACGTCTACATCGCCTGGAAGCGTGGGATGCGCTGGTACTCGCTGAAGCTCGCTTGGAGCAGCGGCGAGGTCCCGGCGGGTGTCACCTGCGACATCAAGCGGAATGCGTTCGTCGCTTCCGACACCGTGGTGCTGCGCAGCGGGCCCCCCACCGGAGTGTGGCACGAGGAGGAGATCGACCCCGCGGCCCTCTTCCGCGCCCACTTCGAAGGGGGCAACCCGGCCGCCGAGGTGCCCGAGCTGCAAGGGATCGGCATCCTGACGGACGGGGACCAGACGCACACCGTGAGCGCGGCCGATTACTCCGGATTCGTGCTGTACAAGCAGGTGAGCACCGCATCGCGCTGATTCGTGGTACCAGCAGTTTCGAAGCGCGCTGGAGGTTCACATGCAACTCAACGTGAACGGGACCGTCCGCGAGGTCGATGCTCCGGAGGACATGCCTCTCCTCTGGGTCTTGCGCGACGTGCTCGGCCTCACCGGGACGAAGTTCGGATGTGGGATGGCGCAATGCGGCGCCTGCACCGTCCACCTGGACGGACAGGCGACGCGATCGTGCGTGCTGCCCGTGTCGTTGGTCGCCGGGCGGATGGTGACCACCATCGAGGGACTGTCGCCGGACGGCAGCCACTCGGTGCAGAAGGCCTGGATCGACGCCGACGTCGTCCAGTGCGGTTACTGCCAGCCCGGGCAGATCATGTCGGCGGCGGCGCTGGTGGCGCAGAACCCGAACCCCAGCGATGCGGACATCGACGCCGCCCTGGCCGGCAACATCTGCCGGTGCGGCACCTACCAGCGCGTCCGGGAAGCGGTGCGGAAGGCCGCCGCGCAGAGGAGGGCCTCGCGATGACCGCGCTGACCCGGCGACAGCTGCTGCGCCGCTCGTTAATCTCCGGCGCCGGCCTGTTCGTCGCCTTCCACGTCCCGCGCAAGGCGCTCGCGGTGCCCGAGCCCGCCGCCAAGCAGCTGCCCGACCCGAACGCATTCGTCCGGGTGGCGCCGGACGGCTCGGTCACCGTGCTTCTCGCCCACTCCGAGATGGGCCAGGGCATCTGGACCGGTCTCGCCATGCTCGTCGCCGAGGAGCTGGACTGCGACTGGTCGAAGATCCGCGTCGAGCACGCTCCGGCCGCGCCGGTGTACGCGCACCCCGCGTTCGGAATGCAGATGACGGGCGGATCGACTACCACCTGGTCGGAGTTCGACCGGTACCGGACGGCGGGCGCCCTGGCCCGGGCGATGCTGGTGCGGGCGGCCGCCGCGCGGTGGAAGACCAACGCGAAGAAGCTCCGTACCGAAAACGGGTACGTCCTCCGCGGCAAGGAACGCCTCTCCTACGGCCAGCTCGCCGTCGCGGCGCAGGGCCTCTTGCCCCCCAAGACCGTCGAGCTCAAGGACCGCAAGCGCTGGAAGCTGCTCGGCAAGCCGATGCGCCGGCTCGACTCGCCGGAGAAGGTCACCGGCAAGGCGCGGTTCGGGATGGACGTGCAATTTCCCGGACTGCGCACGGCCCTGGTCGCCCGTTCGCCGGTGTTCGGCGGAAAGCTCAAGTCGTTCGATGCGAGCGAGGCGAAGTCGGTGAAAGGAGTCGAGCAGGTGGTGCAGGTCCCCACGGGCGTGGCCGTGGTGGCGACCAACTTCTGGAGCGCGAAGCTCGGCCGCGACGCTCTCTTGCCCCGGCTCGAGTGGGACCTGGGGCCCGGCGCCACGCTGGACACGAGGGCGGTGCTCCAGAACTACCGGGACCGCGCGAAGTCGAAGGGCCCGGCGGTGGCGGCGGAGAAGGGCGACGCCGAGACCGCGCTCGCCGGGGCGGCAAGCCGGGTAGTCGCCGAGTACGACGTCCCGTATCTCGCGCATGCGACGATGGAGCCGCTCAACTGCACGGTGAAGATCGAGGGCGGCCGCTGCGAGATCTGGACCGGCACCCAGTTCCAGACGATGGACCAGATGTCGGCTTCGAAGATCGCCGGCGTCCCGCCCGAGAACGTGTCGATCCACACCCAGTTCCTCGGCGGCGGATTCGGGCGGCGCGCGACGCCGTCATCCGACTTCGTCAGCGAAGCGGTGCATGTCGCCAAGGCCGCGGGCGTGCCGGTGAAGACCGTCTGGACCCGAGAGGACGACATCCACGGCGGCTACTACCGGCCGCTCTTCGTGCATCACGTCGAGGTCGGGTTGGACGGCCGGGGGAGCCCGATCGCCTGGAAGCACACCATCGTCGGGCAGTCGATCCTGTCCGGCACGCCGTTCGAGCAGTTCATGGTGAAGGACGGGGTCGACGCCACCTCTGTCGAGGGCGTGAGCGACTCGCCCTACCTCGAGGCCGTACCGGCCCGGCTGGTCACGGTGCACTCGCCCAAGCAGCCGGTGCCGGTCCTCTGGTGGCGCTCGGTGGGCAACACGCACACGGCCTTCGCCATGGAGAGCATGGTCGACGAGCTGGCGCACGCGAGCGGGCGCGACCCGCTCGAGTTCCGCGCCGCCCTGCTCCAGGACAAGCCGCGCCACCTGCGCGCCCTGAAGACCGCCGCGGAGATGGCCGGCTGGGGCAAGGCGCCGCCTCCGGGCCGCGCGCGCGGACTGGCCGTGCACGAGTCGTTCGGGAGCATCATCGCCCAGGCGGCCGAGGTGTCGGTCGACGAGGACAAGGAGATCCACGTGCACAAGGTCGCGTGCGCCGTGGACTGCGGCACCGCGATCAACCCGCTGGCCATCGAGGCGCAAGTGCAGGGGGCCATCGCCTTCGGGCTCTCCGCCGTGCTGCACAGCGAAGTGACCCTGAAGGAGGGGCGCGTCGAGCAGAGCAACTTCCACGACTACCGGGTGCTGCGGCTGCCCGACATGCCCGAGGTCTCCGTGCGCGTCATTCCGAGCGACGCCAAGATGGGCGGAATCGGCGAGCCGGCCACCGCCCCCATCTCGGCGGCGGTGGCGAACGCGGTCTACGCCCTGACCAAGCAGCGGCTGCGCTCGCTGCCCCTGCGGCTGGGGGTCGCATGACGAGCTCCACCTGGCGGTGGGCGGTTGGCAGCTGGCGGAAAATCGCCGGTCCGGCCGCCTTCGCGCTCTTGTCGTGTTCGCACGCGCCCGCGCCCGCGCCGGCGACTGCGCCCGCGGCATCGGCCCAGGCGCCGGCGAAGGCGGACCCGGTGGCCTCGTTCGAATTGGTCCGCGCCGTCCTGCAGAGCCCGCGGTGCGTGAATTGCCATCCCGCCGGAGATCGGCCCTTGCAAGGGGACGAGGGCCACGTCCATCTCCAGTTCGTGCAGCGCGGCCCCGAGGGGCGGGGCGCGACCGGGCTCGCCTGCGCCACCTGCCACGCCCGGGCCAATCCGCCGGACAGCTACGGCGCCCATATGCCGCCCGGCGTCTCCGCAGGATGGCGGCTGCCACCGCCGCAGCAGAAGATGGTCTTCGCCGGGCTCGACTCGCGCAGGTTGTGCGAGCAGCTCAAGGATCCCCAGCGGAACGGCGGGAAGACGCTCGCGGCGCTGATCCACCACGTCGCCGAAGATCCACTGGTGCTCTGGGGTTGGTCGCCTGGCTACGGACGCAAGCCAGTCACGGTCCCGCACGCGGAGTTCGTGCGCGCGTTCGAGACCTGGGCGGACGCGGGCGGGCCCTGCGCGCCGGCCACCGCAGCCCTCGCACGCTGATTCGCCGGGTGTGCGATCGCCGACGGGCGACGCCCGGACACGTGGCGCTTGCGCAGGCGCCTGCTCATATTGCCTGCGACGACGACGGGCGGTCGCCCCGGTCGCCAGCGCCGCCAGCGCGGATCCGGCATGCAGCAGGACCGCAAGAAACGATTTACACGGTCGTTTCGTCGAGGATCGAACGGAGCGCCTCCCGAGGGCACTCCGAGCGAGCCGGCGCGCCCTCCGGACCTCCCCGGGGAGCCGCGGAGCTCGCTGGTGGAGAAGTACGAGCGGCTGTCCAAGAAATACGAGGCGCTCGTGAAGAAATACGAGGACACCACCGGCGAGCGCATCGGCGTCTACCGGCTCGGCTGGTGGGCGCTGCGCACCTCGGCGAGCGCCCTCGCGCTGGTCGGGAAGCGTGGAATCATCCTGAGCAACAGCCGCTGGCAGCAGCTCGACTACGGGAACGGAGAACGCGGTTGGGATCTGCTGGCGGCGGACGAGCAGCAGCGGAGATTCTCCAGCTTGCATCACCTCGCGCTGGAAGTCGCCGGCGAGCTCTTCGCGCGCAAGGAAGTCTCCTCGTCGGTTGCGCGCTACAGCCGCTCGCGCGGCGAGCAGGTGGTGGAGGTACGGGGTGAACGGATCGTCGAAGACCACCTGGTGGCGGTGCTGGTCCACGACGTCACCCTGCAAGTGCGGGCGGACCTCGAGCTGCGCGACGCGCGCGACGCGCTGTACCGGCGGCACCGGATGGAAGCGGTCGGCGAGATCGCCTCGGGCGTCGCGCACGACTTGAACAACGCGCTCAACGTGATTCGCCTGCGCATCGATCTGCTGGGGCGCGAGCTCAAGGACGGCGCGCCGAGCGAGCAACTCCCGGCGCTCGCCCGGATCGTCGAAGATGCGGCCGCGCGCGTGCACGAACTGTCTCGCAGGCCCTCCGACGAGCTGTTCGAGCCGGTGGACCTGCGCGCCGTGATCGCGGAAGCGCTGGCGCTGGCGCGCACGGAGCTGGAGGAGCATGAGCTCGTCCAGGGCAAGCGCTTCCGGCTGGTCTCGCACATCCCCGAGCTGCCGGCGGTGCGCGCGAGCGCGGCCGAGCTCAAGCATGTGTTCGTGAACCTGGTGCTCAATGCGCGCGATGCGATGCCGGCGGGCGGAACCATTTCCATCGAGGGACGGCGCGACCAGGACTTCGCAGTGATCAGCGTCGCCGACGAGGGCACCGGGATCGCGGAAGAATACCTGGAGCGCGTGTTCGAGCCCTTCTTCAGCACCAAGGGGGAGACCGGCTCGGGTCTGGGGCTCTCCATGGCGCACGCGGAGATGGCGCGGCTGGGCGGATCGATCGTCGCGCACAACCGGCGGCCGTGCGGCGCGGAATTCGTCCTTCGCTTCCCTCTCGGCCTCCCCCGGCAGCTACCCGCGGAAACCCCCGCGCCCCCGGAGCCGCTGCCGCCCCCGGGCGATCGCTGCGCGTCCTGGTCGTGGACGACGATCCGGATTGCCTGGAAGTCACCCGGGCGGTGCTCGAAGCCGAGGGCCTGACCGTCGCGACGGCGAACAGCGGCGCGGAGGCGCTCCGCATCCTGCACGATCATCCGTGCGACCTGCTACTGTGCGACATCGGAATGCCGGAGATGAGCGGATGGCAGGTGGCGCAGGAGGCGCGGCTGAAGTGGCCCGCCGTACCCATCTACATGATCACCGGGTGGGGGGACGAGTTCACGTCCGCGGACTCACGCCCGAGCGCCGTCGAAGGCGTGCTGGGCAAGCCGCTCGACATCCGCGAGCTTCGCTCGGTGATCGCGCGAGTCTCCTCGGCTTCCGCGGCGCATCCCGCGTAGAGGGCGTGATTCGAAGTCGTAAAGGGGGAACCACGATGGCGATGAGCAGCAGCGCCTTGTCACGGCGCGGATTCGGCCGGCTGATCGGCCGGGGCATGGCGGCCGCCGCCCTTCCTCCGCTGCTCGCCCCTCTTGCGAGCTCTGCGACCGAGGCGCCTTCGGGGGGCCGGATCGTCAGGCTGAGCGCCAACGAAAACCCGTACGGCCCCTCCCCCGCCGCGCTGGGCGCGATGCGCGAGGCCTTCGGATTGGCGTGGCGCTACCCAGACGAGGCGGCGGATGCGCTGATCGCCGATCTGGCGAAGCTGCACGGGTTTCCGAAGGAGTGGTTCCTGATCGGCGACGGATCGAGTGAAATCCTCAAGCTGGCCGCGAGCGCCTTCACTGGACCGGGCCGCAGGCTGGTCATGGCCGATCCGACTTTCGAGGCCATCGCCGCCCACGCGCGCGTGCAGGGCACCGAGATCACCGCCGTCCCGCTCGACGGCCAGTACGCGCACGACCTGCAGGCGATGGCCGCCGGTAGCGCCGGACTGGCGTACGTCTGCAATCCGAACAACCCGACCGGCAGCATCACCCCGAAGTCGAAGATGCGGGCGTTCCTCGAGGCGCCGCCGAAGGACGCGACGGTGCTGGTCGACGAGGCGTACCACCACTATGCCGAGAGCCCGGACTACGAGAGCGTCGTCCCGCTGGTAGCGGCCCACCCGAACCTCGTGGTGGCGCGCACGTTCTCCAAGATCTACGGCATGGCGGGCCTGCGCCTCGGGTACGCCATCGCCCAGCCGCCCGTGATCCGGAAGCTCGCCGAGCACGCCGCATGGGACTCGGCGAACATCATCGCCTTGGCCGCGGGGCGGGCGAGCCTCGCCGACGCGGCCTACGTAGCGGAGGGCCGCCGGCGGAACGCCTCGACCAAGGCGCAGCTGGTCGCCGATCTGGGCAGGCTGGGCTACCAGGTGGTGCCCTCGCAGACCAACTTCATCCTGATCGAGGTGCGCAAGGAGGTGAAGCGGGCGATCGAAGCGCTGAACGAGCGCGGCGTCCAGGTCGGCCGGCTCTTCCCCGCTCTGCCCCGGCACCTGCGGGTGACGATCGGGACGCCTCCGCAGATGAAGCGCTTCCTGCAGGCCTTCGCCTCCGTCGTCGCCTGAAGCCTACACCGCCTGGGTCTTCCATCTGCCGCGCCGGAAGACCCACGCGCTAGCCAGCGCCAGCGTGGAGAACGCGACGGTGATGGCGAGGAATGCGCCCCGCGGCCCCAAGTCGGTCAGTCGGGACAGCACCCAGGCAAGCGGCACCTCCCACAGCCAGAAGCAGACGGCGTTGAGCAGGGTGGGAGTCCAGGTGTCGCCGGCGCCGTTGATGGCGCTGGTGAGCACCATGCCGTACGCGTAGAACACGAATCCCACGCTGACCAGGCGCAGGCAGGAGGTGCCCCACGGGAGGATCGCGGGGTCGTCGGTGAAGAACCCGATGATGGGCCCCGCGAACGCCACGAAGAGCAAGCTGATGCCGCCCAGCACCCACATGTTGTATCGGCTTGCCATCCACGTGGCCTGCTCGGCGCGGTCGGGCTTCTTCGCGCCCAGGCTCTGCCCCACCATGGTGGCGGCCGCGTTGGAGAGACCCCACGACGGCAGGAGCGCGAAGATGATCACCCGCAGGCCGATGGTGTAGCCGGCCAGCACGCTGCTGCCGAAGAAGGACAACACGCGCACCATGCCGATCCAGCTGGTGGTGCCGATGAGGAGTTGGAGGACGCCCGAGCCCGAGAGGCGGACGAGCTGCCACACCACGCGCGGGTCGGGTCTCAAGTGGCGCGCCCGGATCACGATCCGCCCGTCGCGGCGGGCGAGCTGCGAGATCTGGAAGAGCACGCCGATGCTGCGTCCGATGGTGGTGCCCACCGCCGCGCCGGTCAGCCCCAGCCGGGGGAAGGGCCCCACGCCGAAGATGAACATCGGCCCGAGCACCATGTTGCACGCGCTCGCCAGCCACAAGGAGCGCATAGCGATGGTCGCATCCCCGGCGCCGCGGAAGACCGCGTTGATCAGGAACAGCAAGAGCACGGCGACGTTGCCGCCCATCACTACCCGGGTGAAGCCGGCGCCCTGGCTCTGGACGGTCTCGGACCCTCCCAGGACGGTGAGGAGCTGGGGAGCCAAACTGATGCCGACGGCCGCGATCGGGATCGCGACTAGCACTCCGAGGAAGATTGCCTGCACGGCGGCCTGGGCCGCTGCCTCCGGATCCTTCTCCCCGGTACGCCGGGCGACGACGGCGGTCGCCCCGATCCCCAGCCCGATGGCGACCGCGTAGACCAGCGACTCCATCGACTCGGTGAGGCCGACGGTGGCGATCGCGTCGGCGCCGAGGTGCGCCACGAAGAAGATGTCGACCACGGCAAAGAGCGACTCGAGCACCGTCTCCAGCACCATCGGCACTGCGAGGAGCACCAGCGAGCGGCCGATCGGACCGTCGGTGAAGTCCTGCCTGGTGCCGCGGAGGGCCTCCCGGACGGTGGCGAGCACGGACATCCGCGCATTGTAAGCGGCTCGAGCCGGAGCGCCCGGCGAGCGCGCGAGCGTGCCCCCGCGCTCCCGGCTGTCCGGTTGCATACGCAGCCCCGGGCGAACAGCTTTCCCAGGAGAAAAGGAGAACCCTCATGTTGAAGGGAACGCTTGCCGCCTCCACGCTCGTCCTCTCGCTGTCGTTGGCCGCTCCGGCCAGCGCGGCCGGGCGCGACGCGAGCGTGGTCCCCCCCTCCCACTCCGGCCTCCAGCAAGAAGTGGCCACGGTCGAATCGCGGCCCTCCGCGGGGAGCATCATCGTCCGCGATGCCATCGGCGGCGCGGTGCTCGGCGCCGCGGTCGGCGGCGGGGTCGCGGTCTACCGGCGCTACATCGAGAACGGCAGCAATGGCCAGTGGGGCAACTGGCAGCGAGACCTCGCCCTCGGCGCCGGAATCGGGCTCGCCGCCGGGTTGATCCTGGGCGCGGTGGACGCCGCCTCCAACGCGGACCGCGGCTTCACCGGACCGGTCGCGGATCAACGGCAGGTCGGCTTCGACGCGCCGATCGCAACGCGCGCCTTCCGGTTCTAGCCGCCGTCAACGTCGAGCCGCGGCGCGCAGGTACCAGGGTGGTCCGTCCCCTGGATTGAAATGCCATGCATTTTACGCAATCAATCGGGCCTCCGTAGGGGGTCCTGATGGATGCACCGCTCCGGTTCCAGTGGTCGATCCCCAAGCGGTTCAACATCGGGACCGACGTAGTCGACAGGCACGCGGACGCGGGCGTAGCTCCAGCGCTGATCGAGGTGGATCCGTCGGGGAAGGTCGTCGAGCTGGGATTCGCCGCGGTCCGGGACCTGGCCAACCGGCTCGCGAACGTGCTGGTCGGGCACGGCCTGACGCGCGGCGACCGGGTCGCGATCCTCCTGCCCCAGCGGAAGGAGACCGCGATCGCGCACGTCGCCGTTTACAAGGCCGGGCTGGTGGCGGTCCCGCTGTTCAAGCTGTTCGGCGAGGAGGCGCTGGAGTTCCGGCTTCAAGATAGCGGCGCTCGGGCGATCGTCACCGACCGGGACGAGCTGCCCAAGATCGAGCGGCTGCGCCAGCGCCTGCCCGAGCTGCGCCTGGTCCTCTGCGCCGACGGCCCGGGCGAGGGCGCCGTCGACCTGCCCTCGGCCCTCGAGCGGGCGTCGAGCCGGTTCGAGCCTGCGCCGACGGCGGCCGAGGATCCGGCGATCATCATCTACACTTCGGGCACCACCGGGCAGCCGAAGGGCGCGCTGCACGCGCACCGGGTCCTGCTCGGGCACCTTCCGGGCGTGGAGCACCCACACGACGGCTTCCCCCGGCCGGGAGACCGTTTCTGGACGCCCGCGGACTGGGCCTGGATCGGCGGGCTGTTCGACGTGCTCTTGCCCGCGTGGCACCACGGGGTCCCGGTCGTGGCCTACCGCGCGCGCAAGTTCGATCCCGGCGAGGCGTTGCAGCTCCTTGCGCGGCACCAGATCCGCAACGTCTTCATGCCTCCCACCGCGCTCAAGCTCCTGCGCGCCAGCGGGGCCCGTGCTTCCGGCGTGCGCCTGCGGACCCTGGCGAGCGGCGGCGAGAGCCTGGGTGAGGACCTGATCGAGTGGGGCCGCGCCACCTTCGACCTCACCATCCACGAGTTCTACGGCCAGACGGAGTGCAACCTGGTGGTGGGGAACGGCGGGGCGATGCCTCCCGTGCGCCCTGGATGGATGGGCACCGCGATCCCGGGCCACACCGTCTCCATCGTGGACGAGTCGGGTCGCGAGCTGCCCGCAGGGGAGCTGGGGAGCATCGCCTACCGCCGCCCCGATCCGGTCATGTTCCTGCGCTACTGGAACAACGACGCGGCGACCGCGAGCAAGTTCCGCGGCGATTGGCTGGTGAGCGGCGATCTGGGCACGCGCGACGAAGCTGGCTACTTCCGTTTCGTCGGACGCGACGACGACGTGATCACCAGCGGCGGCTATCGCATCGGCCCCGGCGAGATCGAGACCTGCTTGCAGCGGCACCACGCCGTCGCGCTCGCCGCGGTGGTGGGCGAGCCGGACCCGATCCGTACCGAGGTGGTGAAGGCGGTGGTGGTGCTCAAGCCGGGGAACCAGCCCTCGCCGGCGCTCGCCGCCGAGCTGCAAGAGCACGTCCGCTCGCGGCTGGCCGCGCACGAGTACCCGCGCATCGTGCAATTCGCCACCGAGCTGCCGCTGACCGCGACGGGCAAGGTCATCCGCCGCGCCCTACGCTCGCCGAAGTGGAAATGACCGCCGCTTACTGCTCGACGTGGGTCGCGGTGGCGGAGCAGCGCGGGTTTGCGGCCACGCCTTCCTGGACCTGGGCGATCTTCGGGTAGATGACCGGCGAATTGCCGTCCGGCAGGTTCTGCTGGACGACGAAGAGGTAGCGCGCCTGGTAGCCGTACTCCTCGGGGAAGGCGAGGTACCCGCCGGGGAGGATCGATTCCATCTTGAGCGTGGCGAGCGAGTCCCGCACCTTGTCGCGTTCCAACGCGCCCGCCTTCTCGATGGCGGTGAAGAGCGCCCGCGCCGCCTCGTACGCCAGCGCCTCGTGCCAGTCCGGGACGCGATCGTCGTATCTCCCCTTGAACGCGGCGACGAAGGTGCGGGCCAGCTCGTTGTTGCCCGCCTGCGCGTCCCAGCCCACCGCCGAGACGAGGTAGTCGGTGGCGCCGCGGGGAAGCGCGTCGCGCGCTTCCTTCTCCGACCCGTGCGCCCCGTAGGAGACCACCTTGTTGCACAGGCCGTGGGCGACGTACTGCTTGTGCATCGAGACGAAGTCCGGGAACCGCGCGTCGACGAGCAGCACGTCGGCGCTCGCCGCCTGGATGCGGCCGAGCAAGGCTTTCCAGTCCTTCGCCCCCGGCTCGAAGGACTCGTCGAAGACGAGCTGGAAGGCGGCGCGGCGAGCGGGGGTGCTGCTCGCGTAAGTGGAGACGTCCGCGCGCATCTCCTTGCCGTGCGCACTGTTCTCCCAGGCGACGGCGACCCGCACCGGCTTGGGGAGGTTGCCGGCGCGCTCCTCCTCGTCGATCCAGCGCAGCAGCGAGTTGGACAGCTGCTGGCTGGGCGCGGAGAGGCTGAACAGGTAGCGGAACCCGCGCTGGTAGAGCGAAGCGGCCGAGCCCGAGGAGGTGACGTAGGGCACCTTGAGCTTCTCGGCAGCCGCGCTCTGCGCCTCGACGATCGGAGTGGTGAAGCTGCCCAGCAGGAAGTCCGCGCCTTGCTTCTCGACCAGGTCGGCGGCCAGCGCCGCGGCCTTCTGGGGATCGGTGGCGTCGTCGACGAGCTTCAGGCGCACGGGGATCCGCCGATCGCCGATCAGGACGCCGCCCTGGGCCATCGCCTCGGCGAAAGCCAGATCGTACCCGTCGCGGAGCCGCGCTCCGGCCTTCGACTCGGCGCCCGTGAGCGGCAAGGACGCCCCGATCACGATCTCGGTGCGCTCGTCCTCGGCGGCTGCCGCCCCGGCGAGGGACAGCGCGACGAGCAGCGCGCTTCCAGCGGACCTGCACATATGCATCCCCCCAGAGCGGCGGACGATCCAGCCAAGCGCTCCGCGCTGTCGGGTGTAAAGGCGCAGGCTCCCACCTTTCGCCTGCCCTCGGGAGACCGGAGCACCTAGCGCGACAGCTCCTCGACGTGGGCCGCCGCGCTGCGGGCGAGCGCCGGCAGGTGGTAGCCGCCCTCCAGCATCGAGACCATCCGCCCGCGGGCGAAGCGATCCGCGATCGCGCGCACCTGCCCGGTGACCCAGGCATAGTCGGATTCGACAAGACGCAGCATGGCCATGTCGTCATCCCGGTGGGCGTCGAAGCCGGCTGAGAAGAACAACATCTCCGGCCGGAACCCTTCCAGGGCCGGCAACCACTCCTCGAGCACGGCGGCGCGGAACTCCTCGCTCCCGGCGCCGGCCGGAAGCGGCACGTTGACCATCCGGCCGGATCGGCCTTCGACGCCGCTGCCGGGATAGAAGGGGTGCTGGAAGGTGGAGACCATCAGCACGCGGGGATCGTCGCGGAAGGCGTCTTCGGTCCCGTTCCCGTGGTGCACGTCGAAGTCGACGATCGCCACGCGGGAAAGGCCGTGCCGATCCAGCGCATGCGCGGCCGCCACCGCGACGTTGTTGAAGAAGCAGAAGCCCATCGCCCGCGCCCGCTCGGCGTGATGCCCCGGTGGCCGCACGTTGCAGAACGCGGCCTCGTGCTCGCCGGCGATGACCAGATCCGTGGCCAGGACGCCTGCCCCGGCCGCCCGCAGCGCGGCGGGCAGCGTGAAGGGGTTCATCGCGGTGTCCGGGTCGAGCTGGACGAGCCCGTGCTCCGGAGCGAGCTGCTCCAGCGAGTCGACGTATTCCGCGCGGTGCACGCGCAAGAGCTGCTCGCGGGTGGCCTCCGGCGCCTCGGCGCGAAAAAGCCGCGAATCGAGACGCGCTCCGGCCATCCCCGCCTCTACGGCTGTCAGACGTTCGGGTCGCTCCGGGTGCCCCTCTCCCATCTCGTGCCGCAAGCAGACCGGATGGGTGATGAACGCGATCGCCAAGGCCGTTCCCGGAAGGTATAGTGAATGAGGGGTGTAGCATGAGGGGGAACGCTTCGTCGCGCGTGTTGGCGCTCGCCGCCCTGTCTCTCGCGCTTCCGACGCCGGTCCTTGCCCAGGGCAAGATCCGCATCGCCATCTGGGACTTCGAGAACCACGCCGAGAACCGCTGGTGGTTCTGGAACAACATGGGCCCCGCGGCCCGGAACCAGATCGACACCGAGTTCTCCGAGAACCGCCTGCTCTCGTCGAAATTCGGCGTCGTCGAACGCGAGAAGCTGAAGCTGGCGATGCAGGAGCAGGGGCTCGCGGCGTCGGGCGCCGTCGATCCGACCACCGCCGCGAAGGTGGGGCGGATCCTGGGCGTCAAGTACGTCGTCACCGGCGCCATCGACAAGTTCGACATCCAGAATACGAAGGGCGCCCTCGGCATGTTCGGAGTCGCCGCCTACGTGGTGCAAGCGTCCGCCACCATCAACCTCCGCTTCATCGATACGACCACCGCCGAGCGCGTCGTCTCGATCTCTGCGGACGGCGGGGTCAAGAAGGGCGGCGGGTCGGTGAGCAGCGCCAGCCTGAGCCACGACGCGGAATGGGGCCTCGCCAGCGAGACCATCCAGAACGCGGCCAAGGCGGTGGTGGAGAAGCTGTCGGGCAGCGATTACCTGGCCAGGATCTCGACCTCGGCCACGGCCGGGGGCGTCGAGGGCAAGATCATCAAGGTCGAAGGGACCAGGGCCTGGATCAACCTGGGCGCGCTGTCCGGCATCAAGTTGGGCGACCGGTTCAACGTTTTCAACGCCGGCGAGGCACTGATCGATCCGGACACGGGCGCGAAGCTGGGTACCGACGAGAAGCAGACCGGCAGCGGCGCCGTGGTCGAGGTGCAGAGCAAGTTCGCGGTGATCAACTTCACCGGAGCCGCGAAAGCGAAGGACACGATCCGCAAGCAATAGGCTCTGCTTTCACCGCCCGCGCTTTTGCGCAAACGCCTGGACCTTGTCCACCACGTCGCCGGCGACCAGGCGCGCCTTCTCGACCACGCGCTCGCTCCCGAACCGGGGATCGTAGCTCACGGTGGTCGACGGCGGCATCGAGACGGCCTCCGCCGTGCCGGTCGTCTCGGCCGTGACGTCGATCGCATAGCTCTGCACCGAAAGAGTGGTGTCGAAGCTTTGGGTCGCGTTCGCGCCGAGCGCCGTGACCCGGGCGTCGACGGCGATGTCCGCCTTCGCCGCGTTGCGCACGCTCCGCAGGCCGGCTTTGTCCAGCGCTTCGTCCACCGCGGTGCGAAGCGCGCCGCACACTTCGCGGGCGCCGGCGCACTGGAAGAACACGGCGGAGAGCGCGCCCGCCGACGGGGCGGTGGACCCGGCGGACGTCGCGACGACCACCGGACGTTTCTTGGCCTCGCGCCGCTCATCGGCGGGCCGGGGAGTCGTGCGCGGCGGCGTTGGCGCCGGCGCGGGCGCAGGAGGCTCCTGCCGCTTCGTTTCCTGGTCTCGATTCGACGTCCCTGTCTCCCCGCCGCCCGAGGCCTTCTTCGATTCGGTCGCGTGCTCCTCAATCCTCTGCGGCGGCGGAGCCGGCTTCCTCGGCGCCGGCTCCTCCTCTCCGCCCACCCACCGGACGACGAGCACACCGGCGAGAGCGAGCGCCGCGAAAGCGCCGCCGGCGAGCGAGATCGCGAGCCAGCGGCGGCCGCTGCCTGGCCGCGCATCGGCGAGCCGGGTCTGCACGGCGGTCGCTCCGAGCGCTGGCGTGACCGACGCCAGGCTCTGCGGCGCCTTGGGGACCGCTGCTCCCGCGGAGCGCGGGGGACCCGCCTCGCCGGCCAGCGGCGGCTCCGGGCTGAGCCCGAGCCCTTCCATGCAGGCCTGCACGGCATCGTGCAGCTCGTTCATCGAGCCGTATCGATCCTCCGGCTTCTTTTCCAGCGTCCGCAGGATGATCCGTTCCAGCTCCTCGGGAACCTGCGGCTCGATCGATCGAGGCATCGGCGGCGGCTGCTGCAGGTGGGCGATCAGGATCTTCCCGAACGACGGCCCGGCGTCGGCGAACGGCAGCTTGCCGGTCGCCATCTGGAACATCGCGACACCGACCGAATAGAGGTCGCTGCGGGCGTCGAGGGTCGTCTCTCCCGCCGCTTGCTCCGGGGACATGTACGCCGGCGTGCCCATGACGGTGCCCGGCTGGGTCATGCCGCCGCCGCTCTCGGCGGCGAGCTTCGCGATACCGAAATCCACCAGCTTCACCACGTCGCGGCGGCCGGCCTGCTCCACCAGGAAGACGTTGTCCGGCTTGAAATCGCGGTGGACGATCCCGCGCTCGTGCGCGGCCTGCAGGGCCCTGCAGCACTGCAGCAGGATGGGGCCAGTGCGCTCGAGCGGCAGCGGCCGTCCTGGCTTGAGCAGCGCCTGCAGGGGCACGCCGTGCAGGAACTCCATCACGAAGTAGTGGCGGCCCTCGCCGGTGACGGCGAAGTCGAGGATCTTGACGATGTTGTCGTGCCCGATGAGGTTGACCGACCTCGCCTCGTTGAAGAACCGCTCGACCACGGTCTTCCTCGTCGCGTACTCCGGGTGGAGCATCTTGATCGCGACCTTGGACCCGATCGCCGGGTGCTCGCCCAGGTAGACGGCGCCCATTCCACCCTCGCCCAGGAGCTTGGCGATCCGGTACGAGCCGACCTGACGGCCGATCATGGCATCGCGCTCCAGGTCGCGCGCCGGGACGGTCGACCCGGGATCGTCGCGGCTGGAGCCGCCGACAGACGGATTCGGCATGAAAAACCCCCCTGACGACAATCGTGCGCTCCCGGCTGGCCCAGTCAAGTCGACTCCACTTGACGCACGAGTCGCGGCTGGGGTTTGTAGAGCTGATCGGGGTCCCACTCGAGTCCTGGGAGCGGCCATGCGACGTCGACTTGCGCTCGCGGCTCTCTGCTGTCCTCTCGCCGCCTCGGCGGCGCCCGTCCGGCTCGCCGGCCTTCTCGATGAGGCGGAGGTGTCCCGCGATGCGGCGGGCATTCCGCACATTCGCGCGGACAACGAGCACGACCTGTTCTTCCTGCAAGGCTGGGTCCACGCCGAGGACCGGCTCTTCCAGATGGACATGCAGCGCCGGCAAGCCGCGGGCACCCTGGCCGAGCTGCTCGGTCCCGGGGCCTTGCCCAGCGACGTGCAGCTTCGCACCATCGGCCTCCAGCGCGCCGCCGTGCGCTCGCTGCCACTGCTCTCCGCCCGGGCGCGCGCGGCGCTCGAGGCCTACGCGCAGGGCGTGAACGCTTCCGCGGCAGCGCACGCACTGCCCCCAGAGTACGGGGCGCTGAAGCTGACGAAGTTCACTCCCTGGAGCGCGTTGGACTCGGCGGCGATCGGCAAGCTGCTCGCCTTCGGCCTCTCCTTCGACCTGGACGACATCTCCCGAACGGTCGCGCTGAAGACCTACCAGCAGGTCGGCCAGGCGGTGGGGTTCGACGGCACCGCGCTCTTCTTCCAGGACGTCTTCCGCTCGGCGCCGTTCGACCGGGCCTCGACCATCCCCGACGCGCGGATGGTCACGCCGCCGCTACCTCGCGGCCGCCGCGATTTCGACGACGCCGGACCGCATCCGCGCGCCGCGGAGCTGGGCAAGAAGCTCCTCGACTCCATCCGCGGCGATCGATTCCTGCGCTGGATGGTCGGGCCGAAAGACCGCGCCGGTAGCAACCAGTGGGCCATCTCGGGCCGATTCACCGACACGGGAGCGCCGCTGCTCGCGAGCGACCCGCACCTCGCGCTCGGCGCTCCCTCCGTGTTCTACCCGGTGCACCTGCGCGCGGGCGATTTCGACGCCATCGGGAACAGCTTCCCGGGCGCGCCGCTGGTCATCGTCGGCCACAACCGGCACGTCGCCTGGGGCGCGACGGTGGACCCGCTGGACGTGACCGACGTGTTCCAGGAGACGATCGTCCCCGATCCCGCTTCGCCGAGCGGCCTGAGCACCCTTTTCCAGGGCCGCAAGGAGCCGTTGATCCCGATCCCCCAGTCGTACTTCGTCAACCAGGGCGGCGCGGTGATGCCCGTCCCTTCCAGCCCGGACGTGCCCCCCGTCACGCTCATCTCTCCGCGCCGCAACCAGGGACCCATCGTGAAATTCGATCCGGCGACGGGCGTGGCGCTCTCGGTGCAGTACACCGGGTTCTCCGGCACCCGCGAGTTGGACACCTTCCTCGCCTTCGACGTCGCGCGCGACGTGTTCGACATCCAGCGCGCGATGCCCACCTTCGACGTCGGCTCGCAGAACTTCATCTGCGCCGACACCAGCGGCAACATCGCGTACTTCACCAGCAGCGAAGTCCCCATCCGCGAGGACCTGCAGGCAGGGAGCGTCGTCGGGTTGCCGCCGTTCTTCATCCGGAACGGTGCTGGCGGGAACGAGTGGCTGCCGGTGCAGCATCCGCAGCCGGCGCAGGCGATCCCGTTCGAGATCCTGCCGCTCAGCGAGATGCCCCAGCTGGTGAACCCGCGCTCGGGATTCCTGATCAACGCGAACAACGACCCGCTCGGGATCACGCTGGGGAACGATCCGCTCTCCTTCGCTCGACCCGGCGGCACGGAGGCGGCCGACGGCAAGCGGCCGATCTACTACCTGAACCCGGGCTACGACTTCGGCCTGCGGGCCGGGCGTATCACCGCCCGCGTCCGCGAGCGCCTGGCGAGCCGCCCGATGACGTTCCAGGAGATGCAGTCGATCCAGGCGGACGTGAAGCTGCTCGACGCGCAGGTCTTTGTCCCCTCGATCGTCTCGGCGTTGCGGAACGCGCAAGGGCCCGGGGCTCACCCCGCGCTCGTTGAGCTGGCGGTCTCGCCCAACCTCGCGCAGGCCGTGGGGCGGCTCGCCGCGTGGGACTTCTCCACGCCCACCGGCATCCCGGAGGGATTCGATGCGTCCGACGTGAACGGACGGCCGGGGACGCCTTCGGCGGAGCAGATCGCGAACAGCGTGGCGGCGACGATCTACACGGTGTGGCGCGGCCAGGCGATCCGCTCGGTGATCGACGCGCACCTTTTCGGAATGCCGACTCCGCCCGATCAGCAGGCGATGACCGCGCTGCGCAACCTCCTCGACCAGTTCCCGGCGCGGCACGGCGTGGGAGCGTCGGGCATCGACTTTTTCGCCATCCCCGGGGTCAGCGCGAGCGCCGAAGTCCGCCGCGACATCCTCCTGCTGCAAGCCCTGCGAACGGCGCTCGGTCGGCTATCCGGCGCGCCTTTCGCGGCGGCTTTCGGCGGATCGACGAACCTGGCCGACTATCGCTGGGGCAAGCTCCACCGCATCGTCTTCGAGCACGTGCTCGGCGGCCCCTTCAACATCCCGCCGGCCTTCGGGCGTTTCCCGGATCCGCTGCCCGATCTCGCCGGCATTCCGACCGACGGCGGCGTGGGCACCGTCGACGTGGCGGCGCACGACGTGCGCGCGCAGTCCACCGACGACTTCATGTTCGGCCACGGCCCGTCCAACCGGTTGGTCGTGAGCCTTTCGCATCACGCGGAGCACGCCGAGTCCGTCTGGCCGGGCGGCGTCAGCGCGCGCCCGGACAGCAAGTTGTTCTACGTGAACCTGCTCCCGCTCTGGCTCACGAACGACACCGTCCCGCTCTTCTTCGCCCGGGACGCGCTCGAGCATGCGCCGGGCGTGGTCACCACCCGGTTCGTCCCGGCGAAGTGACTCATTTCGCGTCGTGAAAGATGATTCCCAGGGTCAGCCGCCTGCCTGAGCGCACGCGGCTGACGCCGTGCCGCATCCTCACCTGGTACGCCCCGCGCTTTCCCCGCACGGGCCGCCGATCGACGGCGAACACGACCCCCTCGCCCTGACGGAGCGGGACCACCTCGCATCGGGACTGCTTGCGCGGCCGCTGCTCGGCGAGGACGAGCTCACCGCCCGAGAAATGCTCGCCCGGCGCGCTCAGCAAGAAGGCGACCTGCAAGGGAAACGACAGCTCGCCATAGAGATCCTGGTGCAGGCAATTGTAGTCGCCGGGGCCGTAGCGAAGGAGCAGCGGGGTCGGCCGCAGCTGCCCCGCGGCGTGGCACCGATCGAGGAACTGCCGGTGTCGGGGCGGATAGGGCTCCGCCTTCCCCAGCATCGCCGCCCAGCGGTTCGCGATCGGCGCGAGGAATTCGTACAGCTCCCGCCGCAGCGTCGAGATCGGCTCGGGGAGCGGGTAGGCGTAGTACTTGTACTCCCCGCTCCCGAACCCGTGGCTCGCCATGACCACGCGGCTGCGGAATGCGGCATCCAGAACGTAGCCCGCGGCCAGGCTCGCGCACTCGGCAGGAGTCAGCACGCCTCCCAGGGTGGCGTAACCGTCCTGGGAGAGATTGGCTTCGATGCGCGTCCAATCGAGGGCCGCGATGTGCCCGACCGGCGGCGGCCCTGGCTCTTCGCGCAGCATCCCTCGAAGACTAGCGCCTTGGCCGCTTCCGGCATCCCGGATCTTGCGGTCGATCCGCCGATCGGCAAGCGCGGCCCGAAACCTCCGGACGTGGGCGGCATCTCCTGGTTGCCTTGGTTGTATGTACAACCATACGAACCGAGGCAGGAGGAAGACCCATGGTTGCCCGGTCCGTACTGCTCTCCAGCGTCCTGCTCGTCGGCGCGGCATGCTCCAGCGTCCCGAGACCACCGCCCGCGCTCGCCCAGAACCGCGAAGTGGATGCGTTTGCCCAGGCCGCCGCCTGGCCGGAGGCCGAACCGATGGTGGCGATCATCGCCGCCCAGGAATTCATCGCCGCCCGTCACGAGCGGGACGGGTACGAGTACTTCCAGCGCCTCGCCCGCGAGCAGCCCCAGCGCCCCATCCTGGTCTCCTTGGAAGGACTCCTCCAGGCGCAAGCCGCGGGAGAGATCCCCCTGCTGCGGCGCGTGGCCTGGGTCGAGGAAGCGATCGGCAAGCTCGACCGTGGGGCCGCGGCCGATCCCATCGCGGGCCGCCTCGTGCGCGGCCTGGTCTTCGCCGCGCTGCCCGATCGGTTTGGCAAGGCGAAGCAGGCCGTCGCCGATCTGGAAGCCTCGCTGGAGAACCGCGACCGATTCCCGGCCGACCTCGACCGCGGAATCTATCGTGGCCTCGCCCAGGCGTTCCGGACGCTCGGGGACGAGGCGCGATCGCGAGAGATGCTGCGGCAGGCGGGGATCGACTCCCTCGAAGCACCCGCCGTCGCCGGAAACCTCTCGGTCGGCCCGGACCAGGGCTTCCGGTTCACGCAGCCCAGGCTGGCGCGCGAGGCCCCTGGGGTCTACGTCGCCGAGGGATTCGACTTCGGCAACATCGTCTTCCTCGTTGACCCCGCGGGCGTGGTCGCGATCGACGCCGGCACCACCGTGGAGAGCGCCGGCGCCGCGATGAAGGCGCTGCGCGAGGTGACGGACGCGCCGGTCCGGTACGTGATCCTGACCCACTCCCACTGGGACCACGTGGGCGGCCTGGCCGCGGTCCGCGAGCCCGGCACGGTCGTCATCGCGCGCGCGAACTTCGCCCGCGAGCTGGCGCGGATGCGCAGCTCGCAGCGGACGTTCAGCTGGTTCTTCGGCAGCCGGCCAGTGGGACTGGACGTGCGGGTCGACCGGACCGTCTCGGGGAACGAATCGCTCCGCCTGGGCGGCCTGGAGATCCGGCTGATCCCCGTCAGCGGCGGCGAGACGGAGGATGCGCTGTTCGTAGAGCTCCCCCAGCAGGGCGTGCTCTTCGTGGGCGACGCCTTCATGCCGTACGTCGGGCCGCCGTTCCTCTCGGAGGGCTCGCCGGAGGGTTATCTGGAGGCGCTGGCCACGGTGCGCTCGATCGCGCCGCGCAAGCTGATCCACGGGCACCCTCCGCTGACCCGGTTCTTCAACGTGGAGGCCCTCCCGGGGCTCGAGACGGCGCTGCGCAGCCTGTACGACCATTCCTTGCCGGAGGTCCTCCGCAGCCGGCCGCTCCCGGACCTGCTGCACGAGAACTACCTGCCGGAGACGCTGCGCAAGACACCGAAGGCCGTCGTCCCCTACCTGGTCGTACGGGACCACTTCCTTCAACGGCTCCACCGGCAGAACGCCGGGTACTGGCAAGCCGACGGCGAGGGGATGGAACCCCTCACCCGGTCCGAATGGGCGGCCTTGCTCGACCAGGTCGGCGGAGGCGGAGACGGTCCCTTCATCCGCGTCGTCCAGGATCTCCTGGCCCGGGGCGATGGGCCGATGGCCCTGAACGTGGCCGAGATGGGCTTGCTGCGGCATCCGTCCAGCGAAACACTGAAGATCGCGCGGACGAAGGCGCTGACCATGCTCATCGAACGGTACAACCCGGTCGACCCGTTCCGGTTCATCATCTACTCGCAGTGGGCGGGCGCACCGCTGCGGCCGATCGGCGGCGCGCCGGGAGAGGCGCGGTGAAGGAATCGGACGCGCTGGCGGTCGGGCGGCTGATTGCGTCGGACTGCCTGTCCGTGCGCGTCCGCCGCCTCGCCCGCGTGATCACCCGGATCTACGACGCGGCGCTCGCTCCTTACGGGGTGGGCGCCGCCCAGCTGAACCTGCTCGCGGCGATCGCCGCCTTTCGGGGAGCCCGGCCCGCCGACCTGATGCGGCTGCTCGATCTGGAGAAGTCGACCTTGAGCCGCGACCTGAAACGGATGGAGGAGGCGGGATGGGTGCGCTCGGGCGCTGCTTCGCGCAAGGGGCGCCTGGTCACCCTGACGCCCGCCGGCTCCCGCCTGCTGGTCGGCGTGCGCGGCGCCTGGGAGAAGGCGCAGGCATCCGCGCGGGCGGAGCTGGGGAACGGACCTTTTGCCCAGCTCCAGAAGGCGCTGCCCTCTCCCCTGGAACGCGCGATGGTCATCGCGCGCGCATTGCGCGAAGGGACTCGGCGGCGCTCCAGAGGGCAGCGCCCAGAAGGAACAGGTCCTTGACCAGAAAGCCGCCGATCTCGTTCGGGACCGGCAGTGGGAAGCCGGGGACCGCCACCCAGACGCCGGGCGTGGAGAAGAGGAAGCTGAGCGTGGTGGCGAACATTCCCACCGCGCCCAGGCTGCCGATGGCGGACAGGGTGGGAGAGAAGCGGCGCGCGGCGATGAGGACGGCGATGGCGATCTCGACGGTGCCGATGCCGTTCGACACCGCCCGCACGCTCCCGACGGAGTACAGCCAGGAGAGGAAGGGGCTGTGCGAGACCAGGGGCTGGATGGCGCCCGCCTCGGCCGCGGTGAACTTGAACGCGCCGAGGAACAGGACCAGCGCGACCAGTCCGTAGCGCAGGACGATGCCCGCGCCGTCGCCGAGTCGTTCGGGGACGGAAGAGTCGGCGAGGCGATCGATGAAGGTGCTCCCGCAGGCGGTGGGAGTGGATACGTGCGTGACGGGCTGCGAACCGGCGGCGATGGTCATGGTCGTTCTCCTCTTTGAATGGAGGAGTGCGGCCAGCCAGGTTTTCGTTACTGGCTCGAGTGGGCCTTCGCCATCTCCCGGGCGAGGCGCGCGATGCGCTTCTTCAGCAGAGGCGGGTGGATCACGCGGGCGTCCGGACCGAACCCGAGGATCCAGCTGACGATCTCGGGGCAGACGCGGACCCGGAGCCGCACGTGGACGCGGCCGGAGCGGGTGAACGATTCCTGCGACCGGTGCCAGCGGTGGCTGCGCACGAACGTCGCCCAGCGCGGCGCCAGGCTCACCTCGATGTCCTCGATCGGGAACCGCTCGTCGACGAAGATGCCGAAGCTCTCGGCGAAGACGCGCTCCGGGTCGTAGCTGTCCTTGTCCGGGTACTGGAAGGACCCGCCGGCGACCTCGGCCGCTTCCAGGCGCGAGAAGCGATACGGATGGGTCGGCCGGCCGCGCGAGCGCCCGATGACGTACAGCTGGTGATCGTAGACGGCCAGCGAGAGGGGCTCGATGCGCAAGGACTGCCGCGCGCCGTCGAAGCCCCGATACCTGATTTGCAGCCCCCGCCGGCGCTGCACCGCGTCCACCACCTCCTCGAGCAGCTCTTCCTTCTCCGGAAGCGCCTTCTCCCCCCCGCGGACCAGGAAGACGAACTGCCGCCGGGAATCCTGGAACCGCTCCGGGTGGAGCGCCTCGCGGCTGACATACTGCACCAGGTCCCGCATGCCCTTCTCGTAGGTCGTTCCCTCGAAGAGCTTGGAGAGGCTCGCGCCCACGCAGGCGGCGATGATCGTCGCGATCGGCGTCCGCTCCGCGCCGCCGGCGACCTTCGACCGATCGATGCGGACGTGCAGGCGCCCGCGCCGTCTCTCGCGCACCAGGGGCACGTGACGCCCCACTGCCGCGAGCTGGCGATCGGCGGCTGCCACCCGCACCCCCAGCAGGGCGGTGATCTCCCCGCGGCCGAGCTCGCGCCCGGAGAGGAGCGCGGCGATCAGCTTAGCCGTCCGCTCGATCGAGCTGAGCCTTCCCAGCTCCGAATCCGCCATGATCCGCGAAGGATCGTCCGATCCTCTGCGGATCTCAAGGGGCAGATCGGCCCTCCTTCCCGTTGCCGGCCGGCATCCAACCGGCACGATCGATCCTCCCGGACTCGCCAACTGGCCGCGTCCGAACCGAAAGGGGCTGTCCCGTGCAGACGATCAAATTCTGGGCCACTCCCGTCCTCATCGCCGTCCTCTGGCTCGCCGCGGCATCGTTCACCGTGTCGGAGCTGGCGACCATCGTCCCCTCGTTGACCCCGGCTTCTTCCCCCGGGCCTGCAGGGGCGCTCAGCGGACCGGCAAATCGTGAAGCGCGTCGTCCGGCGTCAGCGCGCCGCAGGTAGGCCGCCCCTGGTCGCTCATCGCGAGCCTGGTACCGCGCAGCATGCGCCCCACTTCGCAGCGGAGGAGCATCCCGTGCGAGCGGCCGGTCTTCAGGCCGGTGTCGAGCTTGGTGAGCCACCCGCCGGCTTCCATCGCGATGGTGGCCGGGGCGCCGAACGCGCCGGGATCGTGGCCGAAGACGAGCCCGTCGAGGCCCAGCGCGGCCAGGTTCGCCTTCATCACCGATCGGCGCTTCCGGCTCTTCCACCAGCGGTGATACGAGACGATCGATCTGGGATCGCGCAGCGGCGGGTATCGCTCGGCGTCGCCGCCCTGCCAGCTCGAAGCGATGCGGGAGAAGTAGGCCCGAACCGAAATCTCGTCTTCGGCGTCGACGTAGCCGGCGTGGGCGAACATCCAGGAGCCGATGAACGCCGCCACCGGCATCGCGCGCAAGAAGCGGCCGAATTCGCTCTCCGCCAGCTGCTCGCCGCGCCGCTTCCGCTTGAGCTGGAACCCTGCGCGCTCGGCGCTCGACCACAGCTCCGCGGTCCCTTTCCGGGGAGCCGCGAGGAAGTCGACCTCGTGGTTCCCCAGGAGCACGATCACCCGGCTTCGCGCCTCAGCGGCTTGGTCCTGCATCGCGCGCAGGAGCAGCACCACCTGCACGCTGTCCGGCCCCTCGTCGATGGAATCCCCGACCACCACCAGGAGCTGCCTGGCGCGCTGGGGGATCCAGCGGACCCCGCCCCGCTCGTCGCGCGCACCCAGCCCGGCGGCGATGAGGAGCTGCTCCAGGGCATCCAGCCGGCCGTGGAGGTCGCTCACCGCCCAGAGCGTGTCGTAGCCCGCACGCAGCTCCTCGGTGGAGATGGACACCCATGCGGCCGACGGTGGAATGCCGGGCGGCGGGCTGGCGCGCGCGGCCCCGATTCCGCAGATCACCAGCGCGGCGGCGACCGTCCTCCTCATTGGCGGACGAGCACGAAGGCGAAGACGGGCCAGCGCGCTCATGGTGGACGTGCGCCGGTCGGCCAGGACCATCACCTGCACGGTCTAACCGTTTCGAGGGAGCGCGGAAGGAATTCTTCGCGACAGCGGCGCGTCCATCGGATTGCTGATAGACAAGGCGGCCGCCCATCCACCCCGCGATCGAAGGGAGGCACCATGGGGAAGTGGTTCTTCGAGCCGGGCCATACCTCCGCTGAATTCTGCGCGCGCCACATGATGGTCACGTACGTCCGCGGCCACTTCAAGAACGTCCGCGGCAAGCTGGTCTTCGACGAAAAGGACCCCGGTTCCGCCAGCGTCGAGGTGACCATCGACGCGAAGGGGCTGTGGACGGGCGAGCCGGATCGCGACGCTCACCTCCGCAGCGCCGATTTCCTCGACGTGGAACGTCATCCGGAGATCCGCTTCCGGGGCCGCGTGGCCCAGCGGGTCGGGGCGCTGGACTTCAAGGTGAACGGAGAGCTGACCATCCGCGGAGTCACCCGGCCGGCGGTGCTGGACGTGCACTATCTCGGCCGTTGGGCCACTCCCTGGTGGGAGGGCGGCGTGGACAAGGGTCCCAGGATCCGCGCGGGGTTCGTCGCCGAGACCACCATCAACCGCCACGACTTCGGCGTGAGCTGGAACACCCCGCTCGACCTGGGCGGGGCGGCGGTGGGCGACGAGGTCCGGATCACCATCGACGCCGAGGCGATCCTCGAGGAGCCCTGATCACGCCCGACAAGCTTCTGTAGCGCTCCCCCGCAGATCGCCCACGTTCGCGCTGCGCAGGGCCCGCGCCCAGTCGCGCAGCGACTCTTCCAGCATGCGTTGCGCCCGGTCGAACTCCTCGGCCGTCCGTCGCAGCTCGTCCAGGGCGCTCGTCCGCTGCCGCTCCGCCCACCTCCGCGCCGTTCGCTCCAGCTTCGCCCGGGACACCTCCAACGCCTCCCTCGCCTCGTCCGCCCGTCGAGCCAGCTCGTCCAGGTGCATGCGGGACCTCCGGTGCGTGGAAGATCGCCTACCACGCGCGCCCGTCGAGTGACGATTCGGTGTCGGTTGCCGACCGTCCGATCGTCCGAAACGCTCAACGTCTCGGTTCGATCGTCCTAGCGAAGCCGATGCGCCAGGCTGTTACAACTTCTGCCCGGCAAAAGTCCCGGTGGAGGAAGATATGCTTCTGCGTCCGAGCTTCTTGGTCATGGCAGCGGGGCTGGCGGTCGCCGCGGGGTGCGGCAGCGGCGGCAGCATGGCCAACTCCGGTCCCCAGGTGACGATCGCGGACTTCACGTTCACGCCGTCCACGCAAACGGTCAAAGCGGGCTCGGCGGTCACCTGGACCAACAGGGGGCTGTCCGTTCATAGGGTGACGAGCGACACCATGCTCTTTGAGAGTATGAACCTGGGCGTCCCCGTCGCCGGCGACCCCTACGGCGGCGGCGGGATGGCGGCCGGAACCTTCCAGTTCACGTTCAATACGCCGGGAACGTACACCTATCACTGCAGCCTGCACCCGCCGACGATCGCGGCATACTCAGGCTTCACCGGAACCATCGTCGTGACCCAGTAGCAAAGCCACTGGAAAATAATGCTACCAGTACCGATACCCGTTGAGCCGGAACGGGACGCCGAGCTCGCGGCAGACGTCGGTCGGGCTTCGCCGATTTGCCCGGCTGAGGAATGCAGTCGGCAGGCCAGCGGGCAAATGCGCGCTTCGCCAGCGCGGGCAGACGGCGGACCGTCATTTCTGTGTCGCGAGTCGACAGCGATGTCGAGGAAGGATCAGCCGCGCCTACGAATCCGCCGCGCTCCCCGCGAATCCGTATTTCTTGAGCCGATCGATCAGCGAGCCGCGGCTGAGGCCCAGCCTGCGCGCCGCCTCGGACTGGTTGCCCGCGACCGAGGCCAGCGTCCTGGCGATCACGCTGCGCTCGAGCGCCTCCACTTGCTCGCGGAGGCTCAAGGTGCCGTCCGGGGGCGGCTCCTCGCCGGGCTCGGCCGGCCTCGGGGAGGTCCCGTTGAACGCCTGCAAGGCGATCTCTCCGCCGCCGCCGAGCGCCACCATCCGCGCGATCGCGTTCTCCAGCTGCCGCACGTTCCCCGGCCAGTCGGCGCGCTGCAGCGCATCGATCAGATCGGGCGCGAGGCGCACGTCCTGCATCCCGAAGCGCTCCGCATAGCGGCGGGCGAACTCCGCCGCCAGCGCGGGAACGTCCTCGCGGTGCTCGTGCAGCGGCGGCACCACCAGCTCGACGACCGCCAGGCGGTAGTAGAGGTCCTCGCGAAAGCGGTGCGCGCGCACTTCGGCCGCCAGATCGCGGTTCGTGCAGGCCACCACGCGCACGTCGACCTTCTCCACCCGGCCCGCTCCGACCGGCTGGATCTCCCCCTCTTGCAGGGCGCGGAGCAGCTTGGCCTGGATCCCCGCGGACAGCTCTCCCACCTCGTCCAGCACCAGCGTCCCGCCATTCGCCTCGGCGAAGAACCCTCGCCGCGACTGGGCAGCGCCGGTGAAGGCGCCGCGGGTGTGGCCGAACAGCTCCGCCTCTGCCAGGTCGCCGGGGATCGCGGCGCAGTTGAACCGCACCAGCGGCCCTTTCGCACGGCGGCTCTCCGCGTGGATGAGCGAGGCGATGAGCTCCTTTCCGGTCCCCGTGTCGCCGCGCACCAGGACGGTGATGTCCTTGGGTCCCACCCGGCTGACGGCCTCGAGCACCCGCCGCATCGCGGGAGAGTCGCCGACGATGGAACGGCCGAGCACCTTCTCCGCGGTGAGGCGCCGGTTCTGCACCCGCAACGCCCTTGCCTCCAGGGCGCGATCGATCACCAACGAGATCTCGTCGATGTCGAAGGGTTTGGTGACGTACTCGTAGGCCCCGCTCTTCATCGCCCGCACGGCGATCCGCTCCGAGCCGTGGGCGGTGAGCATCACCACCGGAAGGGACTCGTCGCGCTCGTGGACCGCCTGCACCAGCTGCACGCCGTCCATGTCGGGCATCGAGTAGTCGGTGACCACGCCGTCCACCCCGTCGAGCCTGGCCAGGGCCTCCTTCGCCGAGTGCGCCAGCACCGGCTCCAGGCCCCGCGACTTGAGCAGCTGGCTCAGGGTGAACAGGAGCGCCGGCTCGTCGTCAACCAGCAGCACCCGCGCCATCGTTGCTCCTTCGCATGCTGCGGCCTACGGCCTCCGCCCGGCGCCGGCGAAGCCGTCGCCTCCCTGCACCGACCTGATCGGCAAGGTGCCCATCGCCGTCGTTCCCTGCCCGGGCTCGCTCGAATAGACCAGCGAGCCGCCGTGCTGCGCGAAGGTGGCGCGCGCCACCACCACTCCCAGCCCGGTGCCCTCGTCGCGGGTGGTGAAGAACGGTGTCCCCAGCCGATCCAGCACCTCGGGCGGCATTCCCCGCCCGGAGTCGCGCACCGCGATGCGCGCCGCCCGCTCGACCTCGTCGATCTCGACCTCCACCCTTCCGCCCTGCGGCGTCGCCTCGACCGCGTTGCCGACCAGGTTGAACAGGGCGTCCTTGAGCCGCCGCGGATCGGCCTCGATGACCGCGTCTCCGCGCCGGCGGAGCCGCACGCCTGCGGTCGCCGCCCGCGCGTCCATCAGCGAGAGCACCTCGTCCGCCAGCTCTCCCAGCGCCACCCGCTTCGGCTGGAGCGCTTCCACGGGACGGGAGAAGGAGAGGTACTCCTTGAGGATGGTCTCCATCCGGTCGACTTCAGCCGCAACGACGCGCAGCTGCTCGGCCGAGTCGGGATCGCAAGCCGCGCGGGCGGAGAGCTGCACCAGGCCTTTGATCGCCGCCAGCGGATTCTTCAGCTCGTGGGAGAGCTTCAAGCCGATCTGCTCCATTTCCCGCGCGCGGGCGACCGCCCGATACACCATCTCTTCGCGGGCCCGTCCCAGCTGGCAGGCGCTTTCGCCGATGGTGCGCGTGAGCAGCAGCGCGTAGCGCGTGTGCCAGGCGCCGGCGGTGACGAGGACGGCGAGGAGCAAGGTCCAGTACGCGGGCTGCGGCACGTCCGGCCCGAACCAGCGCCCGGGGAGCACGACCAGGGCGATCAGGCAGACGATGACGAGCGCCAGGACGTTCTTCACCATCGCCGACCACCCGTTCTTGATGACGAGGTCGGAGAACGGAAGCAGGGTGAAGGGCAAGAGCGGGCTGCGGATCCCGCCGGTGAGCCCCAGCCCGACGAACATGAGCAAGAAGCGTGGAACCATGTGGAGCGTCTCGGATTGCGCCGATTTCGGGGCCGCAACGCACTCGGTGCAGTTCCGCGAGAGCCAGACCAGGAACATCGACAGCGACGCAGTAAAGGTGGCGGCGAGCGCCAGCACCCGCCAGGCCGGATAGCCGATCACCGCCAGGACGCTCACGATGAACACGTCCAAGGCGACCAGCCAGACCAGCTTGCCGCGCATCGCGCTCATGTAGGCCGCGGTGGCGCGTGTGCGGTACCAGCGCTCCGCCTGGTCCAGGGACTCCACTCCCGGTTGTTCCGCAAGAATCGGGCCGGATCCCGAGAGAGTGCTCTCCATGCCCCTCAGTATAGACCCGCAGGTGGGGTTTCCTGCCAGTGTCGGACTCCTGGACCATTCACCCTTGAAAGTGTCGAGCATTCCGACAGGGTAACCCCCGCCGCGGAGCCGCGCTGCATCAGCGCCAGTCGCGGGTCGGTGCTTCGGCACGGCGCGTGAATGAGCGCCCGCGTCATGCAACGGATCGGCGGAGACATCCTGATCGCGGCGGTGCTCTTCTTGCTGCTGGTGCTCTACTCGCTCCCTTCGCTGGCGCTGCAGCCGGTGGAGACGTTCCTCGCCGGCGCGCGCCAGCGCAACCCGGACGAGCTGGAGGCGCGAGCGACCCTCTCGCAGCAGGAGGCCCAGGTCGATTCCACGCTGGGCCGCGTCCTGCCCGGCGTGGGCGCGCGGGGGTCCTACACCCGCAACCAGTACTCGTCGGTGGTCGACATCGCCCCGCTCGGCTCGCCTCCGCAACCCGTGACACTGGTCCCCCGGGATCAGTGGGACGGGAGCGCGACCGTGACGGTGCCGCTCATCGATCTGGCGGGCTACCGGCGGGTCGGCGCCGCGAAGTCGAGCGCGCAAGCGGCCGTGCACCAGCTCGATTCGACGCGGCTGGTGGTCGAGGGAGAGGTCGTCCAGAACTACTACCAGGTGGTCGCGAACTTCGCCCTGGTGGCAGCTTCGCGTTCGGCCCTCGAGGTGTCGCAGGAAGGGCTCCGCCTCGCGCAAGCGCGGTACCAGGCAGGCACGGCCGCGGCGCTGGACGTGGACCGGGCCCGCGCGGACGTGGAGCAGCAGTTCCAGCAGCTCGCCGCCGCCGAGCTGCAGGTGGCCCTGTCGGCGCGCGCGCTGGAGTCGACCTCCAGCGTGACGCCCGACGTATCGACCGTGGTTCCTCTCTCCGACGACTTGCATCCCGAGCCCGAGTTGGAAGCGTTCGCGAGGGGGCTCGAGGGTCTTCCCGCGGTGCTGGCCGCTTCGGCGAGCACGCGCGCGGCCGAGAAGCAGGCGGACGCGCAGCGGCTCGCGCTCGCTCCGACGATCGCCGGCACCTTCACCGAGAGGGCGACCAACGCGTCGGGATTCTCCGGACACGACTGGACGTACCAGGCCGCGCTGACCGCGACCTGGTCCCTGGACCTGACCAGCTTCGCCGACATCCGGGTCCAGAATGCGGCGGCGGACGCGGCCCGGGCCCGCGAGCTGCGCGCCAGGCTCGCGGCCGGCGATGCGATCCACCGCGAGTGGAACACGGTGGTCGCCGGAATCGCCCGCAGCCGCTCGGCGCGGGTGGGGCGCGAGGCAGCCGTGCATGCCTCCGCGCAGGCGCGGGAGCGGTACCGGGCGGGAACGGCCACGCAGCTCGATCTGCTCCAGGCGCAGCGGGACGCCTTCAACGCGGAGGTCAGCCGCATCCAGGCCGACGCGGACCTGGTCAACGCCCGCGCGCAGCTGCGCCTCTCCTCCGGACACAGCCTCCTCGCCGACAGTGGAAGGAAAGGAACGCCATGAGCCACCCGATGAAGTTGCTCGTGCTCGGTCTTCTCGCGCTGGCCCCTGCCTGCAAGCGGGTGGAAGGGGCCCAGCGTCCCTCGCGGGCCCAGGCCCAGCCGCAGCGGCCGCCGGCGCCCGTGTCGGTGGCGACCGCGGTCCAGCAGGACGTGCCGGTTTACCTGGACCAGATCGGCAAGAACGTCGCGCCGGAAGTGGTGACGATCCAGCCGCAGGTCTCCGGACGCATCACCGGGATCCACTTCAAGGACGGCGCGTCGGTGAAGCGCGGTGACCTGCTCGTCACCATCGACCCGCGTCCCTACCGGGCGCAGCTCGACTCCGCCGAGGCAGGGCTCTCGAAGAACCTGGCGGACCTCGATCTCGCGCGGATCGAGTTCACGCGCGTCCAGGCGCTCTTGCGGACGGACGCCATCTCGCAGCAAGACTACGACGCACGCCGCAGCGCGGTGGCCGTCGCCGAAGCGCAAGTCCGGCTGAGCCGGGCGGCCGTGGACACCGCCAAGCTGAACCTCGAGTACTGCTTCATCCGCTCGCCCATCGACGGACGCGCCGGGCAGCGCCTGGTGGACATGGGGAACGTGGTGGGCCCGGGCGCTCCGGGCGGGCTCCTGGTGATCCAGCGCCTGGACCCGATGTACGCGGACTTCGCCATCCCCGAGAACGATCTCACCTCCGTGCAGCGCGCCATCGCGGGCGGAGAAGCCAGGGTCGAGGTGCGGCTGCCCGACGCACCCGACCAGCCGCGCGGCGGGACGCTCACCTTCCTCGACAACGCGGTCCAGGACGGCACCGGCACCGTGAAGCTGCGGGCGACCATCGCCAACGCCGACTGGCGCTTCTGGCCCGGGCGATTCGTGAAGGTCCGCCTGGTGCTCGGAACGCAAAAGGGCGCGGTGCTGGTCCCCGCTACCGCGATGCAGACCTCGGCCAAGGGTCCCTTCGTCTACGTCGTGAAGGACGACTCCACGGCAGAGCTGCGCCTGGTCGCGGTCGGGCAACGCCAGGGCGACCTGGTCGCGGTCGCCGACGGCCTGAGAGGCGGCGAGCGCGTGGTCACCGCCGGCCAGCTGGGCGTCACGCCGGGGGGCAAGGTCAGGAGCCAGCCATGAGCCTCTCCGAGCCGTTCATCCGCCGTCCGGTGATGACCGTGGTGCTCACGGTCTCCGCGATCCTCTTCGGCGCTCTCTGCTACTTCCAGCTGCCGGTCAACGACCTGCCCACGGTCGACTATCCGGTGATCCAGGTCGACGTCGACTATCCCGGGGCGAGCCCCGAGACGATGGCGGCCAACGTGGCCACGCCGCTCGAGCGGCAGTTCATGCAGATCAACGGGCTGGAGCTGGTCACCAGCAAGAGCACGCAGGGACACGCGCAGCTGACGCTGCAGTTCGACCTGAGCAAGTCGCTCGACGCGGCCGCGACGGACGTGCAGACGGCCATCACCCAGGCGACCGGGAGCCTCCCTATCGACCTCCCCTCGCCGCCCACGTTCTCCAAGACGAACCCGAACGATCAGCCGATCATGTACATCGCGCTGACCAGCGACTCAGTCACCGCGGGCCGGCTCTACGACTATGCCAGCACCCAGGTGGGGCAGCGGATCAGCATCCTGCCCGGCGTGAGCCGCGTGAGCGTCTTCGGCAGCAAGTCCGCGGTGCGCATCAAGGCCGATCCCTCGGCGATGGCGGCGCGGGACATCTCGGTCGACGACCTGGCGGGTGCGATCAAGGCCGGGACCAGCTACACCGGCGCCGGCCAGCTCGACGGGCCCAGCGGCACCACCCTGCTCTCGCCGCGCGGCCAGCTCGAGCGTCCGGAGAGCTACGATTCGCTCATCGTGGGCACGCGCAACGGCGCGCCGGTCTACCTGCGCGACGTGGCGAACGCCACCGAGACGGTCCAGGACGAGCGGGTCAAGCTGCTCTTCTGGGCCCGCGGGTACGAGATCCCCTCCGCGACCTCCGTCGTGGCGGTCACCCGGCAGGCCGGCGCGAACGCGGTGGAGGTGGCGAAGAGCGTGCGCGACCTGCTCCCGAGCATCAACGCCGAGCTTCCCGGGTCGATCCGCGCCACGCTCATCTACGATCGCTCGGAGACCATCGTGAACAGCGTGAAGGACGTGCGCGAGACGCTGATCATCGCGTTCGTCCTGGTGGTCGCGGTCATCTTCCTCTTCCTCGGCCGGGCGACCGACACGCTGATCCCGGCCGTCGCGCTGCCGCTGTCGCTCCTGCTCACCTTCATCGCCATGAAGCTGCTCGGGTATAGCCTGGACAACCTCTCGCTGATGGCGCTGACCCTGGCGATCGGCTTCCTGGTCGACGACGCCATCGTCTTCCTCGAGAACACCGTCCGCCGCATGGAGCGCGGGGAGAAGGCGCTCGAGGCCAGCCTGAACAGCGCCAAGGAGATCAGCTTCACCATCCTCTCCATGACCATCTCGCTGGCGGCGGTGTTCATCCCGCTGGTGTTCATGCCCGGGCTGGTGGGCCGCATCTTCCGGGAGTTCGCCGTCACCATCGTGATCGCCATCTTCGCTTCGGGACTCGTGTCCTTGACGCTCACCCCGCTCATGACCTCAAGGATGCTCGGGGACCGCGGCCATGGAGCGAAGCAGACGTGGATGGAGACCGTCGTCGGCCGGATCGAAAAGAGGGTGCTCGCCTTCTATGGCCGGTCGCTGGACTGGTTCCTGCACCGGCGCTGGGTCTCCGCGGTCATCTGGGCGGTCAGCCTTGCCGGCACCGTCGCGCTGTTCATCGTCGTCCCCAAGACCTTCCTCCCGCCGGGGGACAGCGGCGTGGTGAACGGCGTGTTCATCGCCCAGGAAGGCTCCTCGCCGCAGCAGATGAAAGCGCTGCAAGAGCGCGTCAGCAAGGCGATCCAGGACGAACCGAGCGTGGACCGCGCCATCTCGCTCACGGGGCTCAGCACGTTCGTCTCTTCGAACTTTGGCATCGCGTACATCTTCCTGAAGCCCGGTGACAAGCGGCCGCCCAACTCCGCCGTCGCGGGCAGCCTGATGGGACGCATGGCAGCTATCCCAGGCGTGTTCCCCTTCCTGAAACCGTACCCGGTGCTGCAGATCAGCACCGGGGCGACCAACCAGAATCAAGGCCAGTACGCGTTCTCGATTTCGGGAGTGAACCCCGATCAAGTCTACGAAGCCGCCGACAAGCTGATGGAGAAGCTGCGGCCCTATCCGGGCTTTGCCAGCGTGTCCTCCGACCGGTTCAACCACACCCCGAATCTCGAGATCGACATCAGGCGCGAGCAGGCCAAGGTGCTCGGCATCTCGGAGACGCGCATCCTGGCGCTTTTGCGAAACGCCTACTCGCAAAACTACCAATACCTGATCAAGAAGCCGGACGATCAGTACCAGGTCATCCTGGAGGTCCAGGACAAGGAGCGCGCCAACGCCGACGACCTCTCGCTGCTCTACATCAAGTCCGACGACGGCAAGAACCTGGTGCCCCTCAATGCGCTGGTGAAGTGGCGCACCACGCTGGGGCCGCAGGCGGTGAACCACCTGAACCAGTTCACCAGCGTGACGCTCTTCTTCAACTTGAAGCCGGGCGTGGCGGTCGGCGACGCGACCAACTTCATCGAGAGCGCCGCGCGCGAGGTGGTGCCCTCCACGGTGCGGGCCAGCCTGCAAGGCGAGGCGCTGACCTTCCGCGACACGGTGCGGAACCTCACCATCCTCATGCTGCTGGCCGTCTTCGTCATGTACGTGGTGCTGGCGGTCCTCTACGAGAGCTACGTGCACCCGCTGACGGTGCTCTCCAGCCTGCCGGTGGCGCTGGTCGGCGGACTGCTCACGCTCTGGATCTTCCACGAGCAGGCCTCGCTCTACGCCTATGTGGGTATGTTCATGCTGATGGGCATCGTGAAGAAGAACGGCATCATGATCGTCGACTTCGCCCTGCAGCGCATCGCCGAGGGCGCCACGGCCGAGCGCGCCATCCACCAGGCGAGCATCGATCGCTTCCGCCCCATCATCATGACCACCGTGGCGGCGGTGATCGGGGCGCTGCCCATCGCCCTGGGCTACGGCGCGGACGGAGCCTCGCGACGCCCGCTGGGCCTGGCGATCGTCGGCGGGCTGGTCGTCTCGCAATTCATCACCCTGTACATCACCCCGGTCATCTACCTGTACCTCGAGGACTTCCAGGAGAAGGTGCTCGACCGCGTCGCGTTCTTCCGCTCCCGCCGGCCGGTCGCGGAACCGGCGGCGGCTCCTTGAGGTGCCCGATGCATCCCGGTGAGGCACGGATGGACGAGGTGCTCGTGCAGCGGATGCGGCGCGGCGACGGCGTCGCTTTCGCCGCGCTGGCGACCCGGTACTGGAACGCCGTCTACCGGATCGGTTGGAACATGCTGCCCGATCCCTCGGCGGCGGGAGACCTGGCGGAGGCGACGCTCCTCTCGGCGTTGCGCTCCACCGAGGCGTTCCCCGGAGACGTGCCGTTCAGGACATCGCTCTACCGGCAGGCGATGAGCCAGTCGCTGGTCCGGCTTCATTCCGTGCCGGGCGCGATCACCAGGTCTCTCGGTGCATTCCTGCCCGGGTTCGACACCCACGGGCGCCTGGCATCGGCCGGTAGCGACTGGTCGGAGTCGGGCGAGGGCGCGTTCGGGCGGCCGGACGTGGGGAAGCGGATCCGGGAGACGCTCCAGCATCTCGATGCCCTGGATCGGGCCGCGTTCGTGCTCCGCGAGATCGAGGAGCTCTCGGTCGAGGAGGCCGCGGACGTCCTGACGATTTCGCCGGAGAGCGTCCGGCAACGGGCCCATCGTGCGTCCCTGATCCTGACCGGGTTCCTCGGGGACCTGTACGCACGGACTGGCCGGGAGTCGCTTTCCTAGGCGATGTGATTGAACAGGCTCGTCAGCCGCAGGCGCGCCCGGTGGGTCCGCGTGCGAGTCTCCTCCGGCGTAGCTTCGAGGATGGCGGCGACTTCGTGCGCCGGCAATTCCTCTACGTCCCAAAGGAGCAGCGCCACGCGGTCCAGGTCCTGGAGCTGCTCGAGCGCATCGTGAACGTGCGTCGATCGGCCGATCGTGCGCGCTCCCGACCGGCGCCTGTCCAGCGCGAGCCGGACGGCGAGGCGGTACAAGGAGACCCTGAGTGGCACGTCTCCTGATCGCGCTGTACGAAATTCCGTCAGCAGCGCCTCTTCCGCGACCGAGGCCGCCTCGGGGACACTCCCGAGCATGTTCCAGGCGATACGCGAGATCGGAAGCCACCAGCGGGTGGCGAACGCTACGAAAGCGACGGTATCGCCCCGGCGCGCCTGCTGCAGCAGCATTTCCTCCCCCTGCGCTCCGTCCACGTAGTTCGCCATGCGAGCCACCTCTCAAAACAGGACGATCGAAGGACGCCGGAATGGACATGTGCCTGCAGAATCCCTGCCATCGCTAAAATCCGTGGGCGTGGACCTGGTCATTCGTCCGGCGGGTCAGGCCGATCGCGAGACCGCGCATCGGCTGCTGACGGCGCAGCTGGTCGAGCACCGCCTGCCGGCGGACCCGGCCGGCGTCGCCGGCGGAATCGACTGCGCGCTGGCCAGAGACTCGCCCGCCTGGCTCTGGCTCGCCGAGCGGGATTCGAAACCGGTGGCCATCCTTCTCGCCAACCCGATCGCGTCCGTCGAGCGAGGCGGTCTGGCGCTCTGGGTCGAAGAGCTGTACGTCGTGCCCGAGGCGCGACGCGGCGGAGTTGCCCGGGCGCTGCTCGCGCGCCTGATCGAGGAGGCGCGCCGGCGCGGCGTGCGCGCCATCGAGCTCGAGGTGGTGCCCACGCAGGCGGCCGCGCTCGCGCTCTACCGGGGGCTCGGCTTCGAGGAGCTGCACAGGCAGCGGATGTCGCTCGCGCTCTGGTAGATCTACGCCGCCAGTGCGCACCGCCCTTCGCCAGCGCTTCGCCTCCGCGGCGGGCGGCCTGCCGCCGGTGTTCTGGACCATCTGGTGGGGGCTGATCGTCAACCGCCTGGCCAGCTTCGTCATCGCGTTCCTCTCCATCTACCTGGTTCGGGATCGGGGCTTCGGGCCCGCCGAAGCAGGACGGGTGGTCGGGCTGTACGGCGCGGGCATGACCGTCGCAGGACCGCTGGGCGGGCTGCTCGCCGATCGGATCGGCCGGCGGGCCACGATGCTGGCGGCGCTTCTCCTCGGCGCCAGCGCCGTGGGGGCGCTGGCCTTCGCCCGCGATCCCGCCCTGCTCGCTGCGCTGGCCTTCCTCTCGGCCGCCGCGGGCGAGGTCTACCGCCCGGCGATGAGCGCGGCGGTGGCCGACGTGGTGCAGCCCGTCGATCGGCCGCGGGCATACGGCCTGGTGTACTGGGCGGTGAACCTCGCCCTCTCGGTGGGATTGTTCTTGGGCGGCCTGGTCGCGGAGCGCAGCATCCCCGCGCTCTTCCTCGCCGACGCGGGCACTTCGATCGCGGCCGCCGCGATCATCCTCCTCCGCGTCCCGGAGACGCGGCCGCAGGGCCTCAAGCACGAGCCGGCGATCCGCGGCCTGGCGAAGGTCTTTTCCGACGTCCCGTATCTCTCCTTCCTGCTCCTGCACTTCGCCGCGCTGACGGTCTTCACCCAGTGGCAACTCGCGCTGCCCCTGGACATGGCGGCGCACGGCCTGGGTCCCGCCGCGTACGCCTTTCTGATGGCGCTGAACTGCGCCGGAGTGGTGCTCGTGCAACCGATCTTGTCGCCGCGCTTGTACCCCTTCGATGCGGCCCGGCTTCTGGCGCTCTCGACGCTGCTCTTCGGCGCGGGATACGGCGTCAATGCCATCGGTGGCAATCTCGCGGTCTATGGGATCGGGACTACCCTCTGGACCGTCGGCGAGGTGATCGGCTTCCCCGTGGCCTCGACGATGGTGGCGAACCTCGCCCCGCCCGCGCTGCGGGGCCGCTATCAGGGCGCGTTCTCCATGTGCGCGGGCCTCGCCTTCACCCTTTCGCCGCTCGCAGCCGGCGAGGTCTTGCAGCGGCTCGGTGGCCGCTCTCTGTGGCTCCTCTGCCTGGGCGTGGCGCTGGTGGTGTCCGCCGGCCACCTGATCACGGCCGAGCCGCGCCGCAGGCGCCTCGCGGCGATGCTCCAGTCCTACGTAGAGCCGCCGCCTCCCCAGGCGCCGGCGGTCAGATTGGAGACGACGCCATGAGACGAACGGTCCTCGCGTTGGGCTTGTTCGCCGCCGCCGGATGCGCGGCGAGCCGGCCCGCAGCTCCGCCGAGCAGCCCGCCGGAACCCGCGGTGATGTGTCGCTGCACTCCCGGCAAGCCATGCTGGCCTTCGCAAGCCGAGTGGCAGCGGTTCGGAGCGACCCTGCATGGCAAGCTGGAGCAGCCTCGGTCGCCGCTGGCGCCGTGCAGGAGCGACGCGGCGGGAAAGGACTGCGCGGCGGCGCTGGAGAATTCGAAGAATCCCTTCTACCTCCAGGACCAGCCCGGCGGCACCCAATCGGTAGGGTGGCTCGGTGCCTGGAACGCCGCTCCCAGCGTGTACGCGGTGGTGGCCGAGGACGCGGCAGACATCGTGGCGGCGGTGAACTTCGCGCGCGATCGCCGATTGCGCCTGGTGATCAAGGGTACCGGCCACGACTATCTCGGCCGCTCGAGCGCGCCCGACTCGCTGCTCGTCTGGACCCACAAGATGCGCGGCGTCTCGACGGACGACGCCTTCGTCCCTCAGGGCTGCCCGGCGGCGCAAGCCGGGACCCCCGCCGTCACGGTCGAGGCGGGCACGCGCTGGCTCGAAGCGTACCAGGAGGTGACCTTGAAGCACGGCCGCTACGTCCAGGGCGGCGGGTGCACGACCGTGGGCGCGGCCGGCGGATTCATGCAAGGCGGCGGCTTCGGCAGCTGGTCCAAGAAGTTCGGGATCGCCGCGGCGAGCATGCTCGAGGCGGAAGTGGTCACCGCCGACGGCAGGGTGCTGGTGGCGAACGGCTGCCAGAACCAGGACCTCTTCTGGACCCTGCGCGGGGGCGGAGGAGGCACGTTCGGAGTCGTCACGCGCGTGACGCTCAAGACCCATCCCCTGCCGAACTGGTTCGGGGCCCTGGACGGCAGCATCGTCGCGAAGGACGACGCCGCATTCAAGCAGCTCCTCGAGCGGTTCCTCCTCTTCTATCGGGAGGACTTGAGCAACGAGCATTGGGGCGAGCAGGTGCGCGTGAGAAGGAACGACACGCTCGAATTGTCGATGGTCTTCCAGGGAATGACGGCCAAGGAAGCCCAGCAGGTCTGGCAGCCGATGCGCGACTGGGTCGATCGCAGCGGCGGCGCCTACACGATGAAGCTGCAGGCTTTCGAGATACCGGGCGATCGGATGTGGGACGACGCCTATTTCAACGAACATTTCCCGGGCGCGATCCTGATGGATCCCAGAACGGATCAGCCTGGCCATCCCCGAACGGATCAGCCTGGCCGCCGCTTCTTCTGGACCGGCGACGGCGAGCAAGTATCGATGTACTGGGCCGCGTACCAGTCGCGCTGGGTCCCCCTGCAGCTCTTCGACAGTGCTCACGCGAGCGCCTTTGCGGCCGCGCTCTTCGAAGCGTCGCGGCACTGGTCGGTCGCGCTCCACTTCAACAAGGGGCAAGCCGGGGCCTCCGGGGAGGCCGTCAAGAGCGGCAGGGAGACTTCGATGAATCCGGCGGTCCTCCGGGCAGCCGCCCTGATCATCGTTGCAGCCGGCGCACCGGGATTTCCCGGAGTAGCCGGCCACGAGCCGGACCTGACCAAGGGCGACCTCGCCAAGGCGGGAGTCGCGGACGCGATGAAGGTCATCCGCGACGCCACTCCCGGCGCCGGCAGCTACGTCAACGAGACCGACTACTTCGAACCGGACTGGCAGCAGGCGTTCTGGGGCGAGAACTATCAGCGGCTCTCAGAAATCAAGCAGAAGTACGATCCCGATGGCCTGTTCTTCTGTCACCACTGCGTGGGCAGCGAGCGGTGGTCCAATGACGGAATGTGCAGGTCCGGACCCTGAACCAGATGGTCAAGGCGCGCAGCGCGTGCGTACCAGCGCGGGGAACTTGTCGGCCTGCACGTTGAGATTGGCGCTGGTGACGCAGTACACGAGCTGGTTCGTGTTGCGGTCGACGTAGGTGCTCGTAGCCGCGGCCTGGGTCCAGGTCAGGGTCGGCCCGACCTGGAAGGTCGGGATCGACCTGCGGAACTGCGGATCCAGGTCGCCGCTGGCGATGAGATCGTCGAGTACGTCGAAGTCCACGGCACGCAGCCGTACCCGCAGGGTCATCTTGTCGGGAGCGGGCAAGATCGGTGCGCCCGTGGTCGGGAAGAACCGGATCTTGTGGCCGCGGTAGAAGCTGGGATCGGACACCGTGAACGTGGTCAGGGCAGGCAGTGCATTGGTCTCGTAGCTCGCCGCCTGCCAGAACATGTGCACCTGTGCTCCAGATTGGTCGAACATGCAATCGCGCATGAGCCAGAGGTTCGGATCGGTAGACGAGGTCGCCGCCTGATCGTCCGGGACGATTCCCGACTGAAAGACCACGTTCCCACCAGAGGAGGCGGTGAGCTCGAGGAAGACGCGGCGGTCCTGCGCCGCTCCGCTGGGGAAGGAGTGCCCGGCGGCGGCATCGTCGATGATCACGCTGACCTGCGAGCCTCCCCCGAACGGCTCCGCGCAGAGGGCGGTCTGCAGTGTGGTGTCGAGCAAGGACTGGGCCTGGTCGTGCTGCCGCTGCGTATCGGGGAACGAAGTGATCGCGAGGTCGATCGCGGCGAACGTGTGGCTGTGGGACCGCCGCAGCGGCGCCCCGGGGACCGCGGCGACGGGCACGTCGACCGTGCTCTGCGGCATGTGGCACTGGCCGCAGGTAGTGCCGGTGGTGGTGGAGAATGCGGAGCTCTGCCATTCGCTGAACGTGCGCTCGATCGCGGCTCCCTGGGGAGAGACGATGTCGTGGCAGCTCCCGCAGGCCGCCGCCGATTCCGCGCGGTTGCGGTCCAGGAACGGTGAGTAGGCGGCGCCGTGCACCCGCCCGCTCACGACCGGATCGGAGATCGAGGCATACATCACGTTGTCGCTCGCGAGCTTGATCGGATTGTCGTGCGCCCCCTCGACGCTCTGGGTGGAGTGGCAGAAGAAGCAGGTGACGCCGCGCAGCTTCTGCGGCACCTGGTCGAGGTTCTGCCCGTCCGTCGTAGCGCCTTCGCGCACCGCCATCGGCGCGTGGCAGTTGACGCAGAACTTGCCGAGCGAGCCCTGCGTCTCGCGCTGCCCCCGCTTGTTCATGGCCAGGAAAACCGGGTCGGTGGAGGCGTACGCGTGCATGCTGCCGGCCCAGTCGGCGTACTGCTGCGGATGGCAGCTGGCGCAGGACTGCGGATCGAGGAGCTGATCTCGAGTCAGGTTCCCCTGCGGCTGCTGCGGCGAGGACCCGCTACACGCGCAGAGCACCGCGGCCGCGAGAGGCAGACAGGCGAGCCTGGCAGGGTTGACCATCTGCGGCGCCCTACCCGGGTATGCAGAAGAAGAACTTGGCCGAGTCGCTCGGCGAGGCGCTGGTGAAGGTGGTCATCCAGACGCCGGGCATGAAGAAGTCCAAGTTCGACACCGTGTAGTTTCCGCCCCCCTTACGCGGAGCGACCAGGTGTCGACGCCGACGGCGGGCGGAGCGGGGCTCGAAGAGACGAGCACGAACTTCATCCCGCCGGACGCCGAGTTGACGGACAGATTCGGCGCGTAGGTCGCGACCCGGGGATCGCTGGCGCAGTCGATGACGTCGCCGGCGTCCGCCGGCGAAGACTGCGAGCCGCCGCAGGCAGCCGCCAGGGCGAGGGCGAGGAAGAGCGTCGACCGAAGGCATGTCGGAGCGTCAGGTCGCCGCATCGGCCGCTCCTTTCAATTGTTGGGCGCGCCGCAGAGCAGCCACCCGAACAGGAGCGCCCGTTCCTGCGCGTCGGGCGCAGGGTTGCCTGCGGGTGGCATCACGCAATGGTACACCTGGTCCAGGATCAGGCCGCGCGAGTTGAACACCGCCTGGTACGACGTGAAAGGCATCGACGCTTCCTGCCCTCCCGGAGAATGGCACGAGAGACAGCGGTTCGCGATCACCCCCGCCACCTGGTTTCGGTAGCTCGGGGCCGGATCCGGGCAGCCGTTGGGCAGGTCGTTCGGACAGGAGACGCCCGACCCGCCTCCGCACCCTGCGAGCAGGATCAGCGCAACCAGGACCGTCCTCACGCTTGCTCCCACGCGCCCGGATCATGGCACATCGATGAAGAAGGCGGCGTGCCCGTGCGGCGATGTCGGAATCGAATCGTCGCACTGCTCGAAGAAGTGGAACCTCACCGTCCACTTCCCCGCCTCGTCGAAATGGATGGGCCCCACGTGGTACGTGCCCGGCGGAGATTCGGTCGTATGCGTGCTCGAGTTCGGCGCCGGGTGCTTCGTGTCGAGGAATACCTCGGGGTCGACGTTCGCTCCCACCGCGGGAGTTCCGTCGGTCTTCTTCGTAGGGGTCACCGTGAAGTTGACGTCGCTGTTCTCGTACACGGGCGAAACCGTGAATTTCACATGGTACTTGCAATCGTCGTCGTCCCCCTCGGAGTTGTACATCGTGTCGCCTAAACCGGTCGCCCCGGAGCCGCTGACCTTGCAATCAGCCTGACTGGTCGGCTGGACCCGCATGCCGCAGTGGGTGTCCATCGCGCCCGAGACGGGGCCTCCGGCCGGACCGCTCGGGCCGCCACCCGAGCACGACCAGGCGACTGCCACCACGACCACAAACGCCCCCATGGCGCCCTTCACCATAATCGTCGTTCCTCCGGAGCGGCGTGCGACGCTGCGAGGTGTTGACTCAGGATGTCAAGGGACGCCGCGTCGTCGGGCAAGAGATTGGTGCTCAAAGCGCCCCGCCGATCCGAGGTTCGTCGGAATCGTACCCTCTGCAGCGAAAATGCGAGCAAAAGCAGGATCGCGGATTCCCCGGCGCCGACGCTTCCGCAACGCGAGCCGTCCGAGCCCGGAGTCTGTCCGCCGCCACCCTGTCCAGCATCAGCCCCGGCGCCGATGCCCAGGACGCCTTGGATGCGCTGCCAGTGCGCCTGGCAATTCGTCTGGACGGGCGCGCAAGTGAGCGGCCCCAGCAGATCCTTGAAGCTCATCACCGGCTTGAACGTCACGCCGTTGTCGTCGCTCGATGCGAGGCTGTATCCGTCCACCACCATGTCGGCGCAGGCGTAGATGCGCGCCGTCCCGCGGCGCTGTCCCATGCAGCGCAGATGCGGTGCGTCCTGCACGGTGAAGTCCGTCGGATTCGTCGCGCCGGCCTTTCGTACATACAGCTTCCCGGCTCGCGTCCCGGCGTAGATCGCGCCATCACCTGCTCGCAAGAACGAGGAGAAGAGCCCGTCGATGGAGAGGATCTTCGTGAACGTCCACCCTCCGTCGCCCGTGAACAGGATGCCGTCAGTGAGCGCGCTGCTGATCACGCGGAGATAGACCTTCTTCTCGTCCTCCGGATCCACCGCCAGGATGCGCGGCTCGGTCGCGGTATCGATCGGGAGCGGGGAAGTGGTCCAGGTCGAGCCGAAGTCGGTGCTGGCGAGAAACTGCGCCTGCCCGCCGGAGGTCGACTCGAGAGTGGCGTAGAAGACGCCGGGCTTCGAGCGCGCGATCTCTATGCCAGTCAGGAGATCCGTTGGATTCGGCGTGTCGTACAGGTGAGGCGCGTCGAACGTGCTCCCGCCGTCGTGCGACGCGACGATGTGGTTGCCGTCGGGCAGCCCGTTCTTCGAGGCCTGTACCACGGCCAGCACCAACGACGCGTCGTTCGGATCAGGAAAGAAGTCGGAGACCGGCTGGCCGGCGATGGAGCCCGCGGAGTCGGGCCAGGTGCAGGCCACGTCGGCCGAGCGTGTGACCCGGCTGATCTGGTAGACGGCCGCGATCAGGGCGCCATCCGCCGTCACGTCGTACAAGCTCACGTTTGCGAAAGCGAGAGCGGCGTTCGACCCCGCCACGACCCATGGCTCGCAGGCGTAGCGCCAGGTCAACCCGTCATCCTGGGAGACGAGCAATCCGAAGTTCGCTCCCATGAAGACCGTGTGCGGAGAGCTGGCGGGAAAATGGATGCTGAACTCGTCCGGAAACGCGTTGTTGGCGCGCACGGCGGTCGCGGCGGCGATCGCCATCGCCGCGAACGCCGTGATGCCCGGTCGCAAAGAGCATGGATGCCGCGCCATGAACCTCAGGGAAGCAGCTGCGACATCGGCTTCGTGAACTTCACGATCATGAAGCCGTTGTCCTGGCCGGCGAACCAGAGGTAGTTGTCGTTGCCGATGGCGCGGAAGCGCACGTTGGCGGAGACGCGGTCGGTCGTGCGGTTCTTCCCTCCGTAATCGTTCCAGAGAGAGGACCCGGGAAGGAACTTCGTCCCTTGCGCGGCGGGCTTGTAGTACGCGATCTCCTTCGGAAGATACGGATTGCGGACGTCGAAGACGCGCAACCCCGCGCCCCAATAGCCGCAGGCCAGGATCTTCGGATCCGTCCTCGAGTCGGGCGTGCAGTAATGGGCGGAGTATCCGTAGTTGTCCAGGTCGGACGTGTCGCTCGGATAGTCGACGATGTACTGCTGGCACTTCGCCGGGTCGTTCACTTCGAGCATCAGCTTGGCGGCGAGCCTCGGATTGACCTCGTCGCTGATGTCGATGATGCGGGCGAACCCGAACGGGGGCAGACCTTTCGAGCACGAGTCCTGTCGGCCGGCTGTGACGCCCGCGAGCTTGCTCACTCCCGTCTCGTCCGTGAAGATGATGTACCGCTTCCCACCCCACGTGACGGGTATGGTCTGCTGCGCGACCCCGCCGTCGTCCCAGACGTACTTGCTGATGAGCCTGGGCTGTGGCGTGGCGATGCGTTTCTGGATGTCGCTGGTGTCCAGGATCGTGAGCCCGTTCGGTCCCGGCAGGCCGAACGGCACGAAGTTGCCCCAATGCGTCAGATATGCGCGAGTTCCATCGTTGCTGATGGAGATGTCGTGGGTCTCATTGATGTCGCCGGCCCCGTGCCAGATCAGCTTCGGCGTCGTCGGATCGGAGATGTCCATCGCGGTGAAGCCGGTCCCACCGGCGCCGGTCCCGTAGTACGTCATTCCATCGGGAGCGAAGTCCCCCGCATGGCCCGTGTGCCCCGGAACGTCCACGTCCGAGAGCAGCTTCGGGTTGGTGCAGTCGGACGAGATGTCGTAAAAGGCGAACTGCCGGTCGGTCGGCTGTGAAGGTCCGAAGCCAGGACCTTTGGTGGCTCCGAGCAGCTTGCGCGGCTCGTTCACCTTCAACGATTCCCATGGGTCGATCATCGCTCGAGCGGTGAGGTACGTGGTGATCTTCGGGCTCGCTGGATTCGAGGCGTCCACCACAGGGACGCCGGCCTTCGCCTTCGATGCGTTGTTGTACGTCCCGAAATAGGCGCAGTCGTTGAACCAGGTGAGCTGCCACTCCGCGCCCTGCTCCTGGATCTGGCTGACCAACTGGAGGTTGCAGTTGTACGCCGTTTGCGAAGCGCCCGACGTCCGCTCCGCCAGCGTGGTCTGACCCTGTAGCCCGGTCTCTACCCGGTCGCTCGCGCCGCACAGCGCCTTGGGCACGGAAGTCGTCCAGGGGGTCGGAGAACTGCTGCTCCCTCCGCATACCGCCAGGAACGGCGCGACGATGATGAAGAGCACCCGAAAAGCGACGCTGCGCAACCCGCACTTCAACGACGCAAAGGCCCATCGCCTAGGCATAGCGAATCCCCTTTTCGCGTCCTTCGAAAGCTTGCCGGTCGGGGCAGACCCTGCGAAATGCTTGCTCGAAGTGTCAAGTAGCGCTGCGTCGAGACGTCGTTCCTGACAAAAAAAACACGGAGCGCCGAAGTTTTGCCGTCAACGCCCCGGGGAATTGGATCCCGCGGCCTTCGTCGGAGTCGATGCCGAAGAGTACGCGCGGTACAGGCGCATGGCTTCCAGCCTCTCCGGGAACGGCCGCTTCGAGTCCAGGGCGGCCTCCAACTCGCTGCGGGCCAGGCCCGCCCTGTTCTCACGCGCGTAGAGGGCGGCGAGGTGGAAATGGGGCCCTGGCTCGTCCAGAGCGCCGTCGACGGCGGCCTCCAGCAAGGCGCGGGCACGACTCGTCTCACCGAGGCGGAAGTGCGCCCATCCCAGGCTGTCGAGGAGCAGAGGGTCGGAAGGCAGGTCCGAGTGCAAGTGCCGCATGACCTGCATCAAGCGGACCCGCGCTCCTTGGTCATCGCCCCGTGAAGCCAGCAGCCCGGCGAGCTTGTACTCGACGAGGTCCAGATCGGGTCGTCGCGATAGAACGTCATCGTAGATCCGGATCGCCTCCTGGGCGTCGCCGAGATCGGCGCTGACCTGCGCGGCCATCATCTGCAGGTCGGGATCGTCCGGAAAACGAACGAGCCCCTGGCGCAAGGTGCTCAGGCCGTCCGCGCCCCGATCTACTTCCCTGTAGTAGTCGGCCAGGGATAGAAACGGCACGGGTGAATCCGGTTGGGATTCCAGCCCTCGTTTGACCGCCCCCTCCGCCCGGATCGGATCGCGGGCGTCCATGAAAGCACGCGCGGCCATGGATCGCGCAAACGCGAACCCCGGATCGCGCTCTGCGAGGCGCATCAGTCGTTCCCCCGCGAACGCCGCGCCCTTCCGGCGCGACCAGGACTTCGCCAATGCGGTGGCGACTACCGGGGAACGCGGCGCAAACTCCAGCGACTCGGACAAGTACCTCTCGGCCTCCTCAGGGTCGCCTCGCGCAAGCTCGAGAATGCCGGCCAGGAAAGGCGCAAATGCGCCGTCTGGATATGTCCGCCGGGCGGATTCGACGACCTGTTGCGCCGCCGTCCAGTCCTGCTGCCGCATCTGCAAATCCAGCGCCTGGCGCATCTGCGCAAGCCGGCCCGGCCAGTGCTCGCGCGCGAGCGCGGCCAGCTTGCGCTGGCCCGACTCGGCTTCGGCGTGAAACGGCCTCGACGGGACCGGCGCGAGTCCCCGCGCCAGCGCCGCGTCCAGCTTCGCGAGCAGTGCCTCGACCCGCCCGCCCGCGCCCTCCGCCGCCTGTGCATCGAGGCGGGCGCCGTAGTATCGCCCCAGACGGAAACGGATGTCCGCTCGAAGCAAGTGCGCGTCCGCGCGGCCCGGCGCTGCCGCAATCGCCTTGTCCAGCGCCGCTTCAGGCGCCTCGAGCAGGCCGCCTTTCATCAGGAGATCGGCAAGCCCGATCCAGCCGTCCGGGTTTTCCGGGTGCAGCTCCGTCAGGGACTCGAGCGCCAGGAACGCGAGCTCCCGGTTTCCCATGCCGAGCTCCAAGGCTGCGAGTTGCTGGCGGGCTTCGGCGTTGCCTGGCTGCAGCCGAAGCGCAACGCGGAGCTCGTCGCGCGCCTCGTCGAGCTCGCGGGAGGCCAGGTGCGCCTGGGCCCGTCTCAGGCTGAGCGCTGCCCGGCGCTCCGACACGAAACGAGACGACAGGACTCGAGGGAGCCCGACCACGGCGGCGAGCGTCAGGCTCGAGGCGATCCAGCCCCGCAACTTCAGCGCACGGATGAACGAGATCGCTCGCAACATGCTCGATGAAGTCGATCCTTTCGCCCGTCGGGAACCCCGCGGCTTGTACTCCGGGTGGTCTTGGAGCGTCCAACGTTGACACTTCTCGACCGGTCACGGTAGCGCTGAGCGCCCGACAGCTCGGAAAGCGGGCCCTCCATGTCAACCGCTGCCGCCCGACCCACCCTCGCTGGCGCCCGCCGCCTCGATTCACGCGTCGTCATCGTCGGCGCGCTGATTGCCACCATCTGCGCCATCTTCTGGCTCGGTTCCCGCTATCCGTCGCTGCAGAGCAAGGCTGGCGCCGACCCCGATGAAGCCCTGTCCACGCCGCTCGGATTCGAGGGGCACTTCCCGGAGCCGCGCGCCGACCAGAAGCTCGAGCGCGTCCTCTGGGTCGCCGCCGAGTGGGGCGTCACGAACGAGCAGGGGATGACGTTCGGCATCCTGCTCGCCGCCGCCCTCCTGACCATCGTTCCATTGCTGCCCCGGCCGCGCGGGGGGAAGTTCGCCGGTTCGGTCAAGGGCATGCTGCTCGGCGCGCCGCTGGGCGTCTGCGTGAACTGCGCGGCGCCCATCGGGCAGGCGATGCTCAAGGGCGGCAGTCGGGTCGAAGTCGCGCTCGCGACGATGTTCGCTTCACCCAGCTTCAACGTCATCGTGCTGGGCATGCTGCTGGTGCTCTTTCCCTGGTACCTGGCGGCGCTCAAGCTCGCCACCAGCCTGGCGATGGTGCTCATCGTCGTGCCGTACCTGTCGCGGCAGGCCGACCGGCCGGGATGGAGAAAGCCTCTCCAGGCGCCCGCGAGGCTTCCCGGATTGCGCATCTTCCAGTGGCTCGAATCGGCGTTCGGAAGCGTCTCGGACGCGCTGTTGACTCCCGCTGGCGATGCTCCCAAGGGGTTCATCCACGCCTTCGGCTGGGTCGTGATGCGGTACGCGAAGAACCTCTGGACGGTGATTCGCCTTTCGCTCCCGCTCATGCTTCTCGCCGGTCTGCTCGGCGCCGCGATGGTGGAGTTCCTCCCCTGGACGCAGGTCGCCAGCATCGCGCAGGTGGAAGGCTTCCTGGCGAATGCCGCCGTCATCGTCCTCGTCGCCGCGTTTGGCACACTCCTCCCGGTGCCGATCGCGTTCGACGTCGTCGTGTGCGCGGTCCTCTGGAACGCCGGCGTGCCGATGTACGTGGTGGCGACGCTGCTCGTCACGCTGGGCCTCTACAGCGTGTACCCCGGAAGCCTGATCGGAACGACGCTCTCCTGGAAAATCGCGGGCCTGGCGGGTGCCGCCGTGCTCCTCCTCGGCATCGCTGCTGGAGCAACGGCGGGCCTGGTGTACCGCTGGCAAGACCTGAGAACGATCCAGCAGGCGGCGGCGCTGCTCGACAGGCTGCCGGCTCCCCAACCGCTTCCGGTCCTGCTACCTGCCGGCAGGAGCAGCGCTGAGCTGCGCGGCCTGGCCCCCCCGCTCCCTGCCGCCCGGCGAGTGGCGGCCTCGAATGGAGTCGAGCTCTGGGGAGCGCAGTTCGGCGGCAGCCCCTCGAAAGGCGGGAAGACCGCTTTCACGCGGATCGAGGGGGCCAGCCTGGGATTCGATCGGCTGCCGATGCCGCGCCCTTACCAGATCATGCAGCCAGGCCCCATGCACCTGGGTGGCATGGCCGGCGGCGACGTGAACGGTGACGGCTGGCCCGACGTCGCGGTCGGAACCAACTTCGGGGTGTTCCTCTACTTGAACCTGGGCGGCCGCTTCGAGCTGCAGCACATCGATTTCCCGCAGATGAGCGACTGGATCGTCTCCACCGTCGCGCTGGTGGACCTCGACGGCGACGGCGCGCTCGATCTCTTCTTCTGCACTTGGATGCACGGCTGCCACATCCTCTACAACCGCGGCGGCTCGTTCTCGGGCGCCGCGCACGTCGAGCTGCCCCGGTTCGACGAGACGGCCGTCACTGCCGTGGCTTTCGCGGACGTGGACCGCGACGGGCGGCTCGACATCGTGACGGGCGCGAGCACGTCGCAGCCGCGGTTCTTCTATCCCGCGCCTGCGATCAACCGTCTCTGGCACAACCGGGGCGGAGGAAAGTTCGAGCCGGAAGCGCTGCCGGGCCCCGAAGGCGACACGCTCACCTTGCTGTTCACCGATCTGAACGGCGACGGCTGGCCCGACCTGTTCGTCGGCAACGACTTCGACGAGCCGGACCGCGTGTACCTGAACGATCACGGCAAGCTGCGCCCGGTCAAGGCGGCGGGGAGCCCGATCCCCCGCTCGACGACCACGACCATGTCCGTGGACGCGGCCGACCTGGACAACGACGGCCGCGACGAGATCTACATCGGCCAGATCGCGATGGGCACCGTCAGCCAGATGGCCAAGGAGCTGGCGCAGCCGGTGGGAAGCTGCGAGATCTATCCCGACCTGGCGGAGCGCTCGCGCTGCGACGCGGCCGCGCGATTCCAGGCCGTTTCCATCGACGCGAGGAACCTGAACAGTATCGACCCGTGCATCGAGCTGACCGATCCGATGCAGCAGCGCGACTGCGTGGTGACGTCCCATCACTGGTTCCGGGTGCTGGCGCGCCTGCCTGCGCTCGGTGCCGACAAGGCGAAGGTGATGGCGGAGTGCGCGAAGATTCCGCGCGACTTCACCACCCTCCGGGACGTCTGCGGGACCATCGCGTTGAGCCCGATGGACAACGAGCAATCCGACGTCACGTATGCCGACGAGATGCCTTCGGTGAAGCACACCAATCTTCTATTCGCGCCCGGGCCGAACGGGTTCACGGAGATCACGTCGGCATGGCATGCCGGGTTCGGCGGATGGACCTGGAACGCGAAGTTCGCCGACCTGGACAACGACACTTGGGAGGATCTCTACGTGGCGCAAGGTTCGCGCCTGCGTCCCGGGAGCGTCTCCGCGACCTTCTACCACAACCAGCACGGCACCACGTTCACGGACGAGACCAGGAAATTCGGCCTGGAGGACCACGTCCCCACCGGCGCATACCTGTACATCGATTTCGACGGTGACGGCGATCTGGACATCATCACGCATCCCTTCCAGCTGACTCCCGTCGTGTGGCGCAACGACTCGCCCAAAGGCCCGGGGTTCCAGCTCGCGCTCGACGATCGCCGCTCGCAGAATCGCAACGCCATCGGCGCCCGCATCGAGATTCGCGCCCCGGACGGCAGGCTGCAGGTCCGCCAGATCAAGGGGAGCGGCGGCTACGCTTCCTCCGACGTGCCGGTGGCGTTCTTCGGGCTGGGGGATTGGCCTTCGGTGGCTTCGATCCGTGTCCTCTGGCCGGACGGCGAGTCGTCCGCGATGGATGGCCTGGCGCTCGCGGCGGGCCGCTACTCGCTGGTGCGGCTGGCGCAGCCCGTGCCGTCGCAGACCGCTATCTCGTGGCCCGGGCAGCGGCCGTGACCCGCAGGTCGATCGCCTTCAACTCCGCGTCGCCCTCCCGGATCTCGTAGATCCGGTCCGCCGCGATCGGCCCCTTGAACTGTTGCAAGAGACCGCTCCCCGGCCACTTGATCTCCAGCAGATCGATCGAGGTCGCGCGACCCAGCCCGATGTGCGGCCGGAGGCTCTGGGCCCCGAAGCTGCCGCCACTGCTCACTGCGCTGAAGATCTCCCGGCTTGCGCCGTTCTCGCCGGCCACCACGAGCCGGATGCGCGCGCCGACCGCGAACCTGTTCGACTTCACGCCCACGGGCCTCAGCTTGACCCAGTGGTTGCCGTGGCCAGGATTCTTGTAGATCGAGGTCCAATACTTGTCGGCGCTGTAGGCGCCTCCCATCACCTCGACCACGTCCTGGTTGCCGCTGCCGTCGATGTCGCCGAAGGCGACGGCATGTCCTTTCTGGAGATTCCCGAACCCGCCCGAGGTGGTCACGTCCTGGAACGACCGGCCGTGGTCGTTGCGGAACATCCGGTTCGGGACCAGGGTGATCAGAGGGGGCGCCCCGGTGCCCGCGTAGAAGTCGAGCCAACCGTCGTTGTCCAGGTCGCCGAAATTCGCGCCCATCGTCAGGAGCAGCCAGTCCAGCCGCGCTTCCCGCGATACGTCGGTGAACGTGCCGTCCTTGTTGTTGTGGTAGAGCCTCGGCCGTTCGCCCTTCGCCTGCTCCTTCTGGCCGGTGTACTCGCGGACGATGTTGGGCAACGTCGCGCTGTACCCCGAGACGAACAGGTCCAGCCAGCCGTCGTTGTCGTAATCCCAGAACCAGCAGGTGAAGCTCACCAGCGGCTCCGCCACGCCGGCCCGGGCGGTGACGTCGGCGAACTTCGGCGCTCCTCCGGATAGCGCTCCCAGGTTCCGGAACAAGTGGTTGGGACGGCCGAGGATGGAAACGTAGAGGTCCTGCCAGCCGTCGTTGTCGAAATCGCCCCACACGGCCGCCTTGATCATCCCTTCCAGGCGGATGCCGGATGCCTCGCCGACCTCGGTGAAGGTCCCGTCCCGGTTGTTGAGGTACAGCTGGAAGTTCTTCGCATCGGCAGGCCATTTCACGTGCTCGCGGTCGATCTCGTTGCCGACGAACAGATCGAGGAAGCCGTCGTTGTTGACGTCGGCCCAGGTCGCCGCCTGGGTCGGGTAGTAGCTGAGGAGCCCCGCTTCCGCGGTGACGTCGGTGAAGGTGCCGTCGCAATTGTTGCGCAAGAGAGAGCTGGGGAACCGCCCGTGGTCGTGCAGCCAGGCGCCGCGCGGGACGAAGACGTCGATGCAGCCGTCGTTGTTGTAGTCGGCCTGGACGAGGTTCAGCCCGCCGACGATCCCCTTCAGCCCGGCCTGTTCCGTCATCCGCGTGAACGTGCCGTCGCCGTTGTTGTGGAAGTACTCCAGCTGATCCCGCACGCCCATGTGCGAGATCATCAGATCGAGGTGACCGTCGTTGTCGAAGTCTTCGAGGATGACTCCGCCGGCCACCCCGAACTCGGCGACGCCTTTTTCCGCGGCGACGTCCTGGAACCGCCCGATGTCGTAGTCCGACCTGAAAGCCTCGGGCGGGATCAGCCAGCGCCGCGGGACGGCGTCCGGGTACTTCCCAAGAGTCATGTAACTCAAGTTCAGCAGCCACCGGTACGAGAGCGAGTTTTCCGCGTCCGTGCGCGGGTCGGAGAGCAGCTCCGCGTAGAGCTTGGCGGCTTCCGTCGCGCCCAGCCTCTGGCGGTGAACGCCCCCACCCTGGATGGGGAACAGGCAGGACTCGGCGTTGTGATTGGTCGCGCAGTTCTGGATCTCTCCCAGTCGGAAGTAGGCAAACGCGAGGTCCGCCTTCGCGGCTTCCACGAAACCAGCCGGCCACGTCTTCACCTCGTTCTGGAGCTCTTCCAGGACGGCGAGCGCGCCCTCGGGCGCGTTCGCGTACAAGTAGTGCCGCGCGATCTCGCGCTTCAGCTCGAAGCGCTTCGCCGGATCGGCTTCGGAGCTCAGCGCCGAGGTCAAGCTGGCGATCTTCTCGTTCGGCTGGTCCCACTGGTTGTCCCAGACGCCCTCGCGATCGGCGAGCGAGGCGAGCGTCGCGACCATGTCGAACCGCTGCCGCGAGCGCCGCCAGGCCACCAGCGCGGCGACGGCCGCGAGAACGGCCGCGGCGACTCCGATCCACGCCAGGATCTTGATCGGGAAACGTTGCATGGCTCAATGCCTCGCCGGGACGGCGCCTGCTCTCGCGCGCCTGCTCGGCGCCGGTTCTTCGCGCAGCATCCGCAGCGCTTCGAGCCGCTCCGCGAAGGGCCGGCCGGAAGCCAGCGCGGCGTCCAGCTCCGGGCGGGCGAGGTCACGCCTCCCCTCGCGCGCATACAGCACCGCGAGGTGGAAATGCGGGCGCGGCTCCTCAGGGACGTTCTTGACGGCAGCCTGGAGGAGATCGCGCGCGCGATCTCCGTCGCCCGCCCGAAAGTGCAGCCATCCCAGCACGTCGACCAGCAGAGGGTCCGAAGGCCGATCGTCGCGCAGGTCCTGGAGGAGCTGCGCCACGCGCTGCACCCAAACCTGTTCGTCCTCTTGCGAAGCCAGCAACATGGCCAGCCGGTACTCGACGATGTCCAGGTCCGGCCTCGCCGCCAAGACGGTTTCGTATGCGCGGGCTGCCTCTGCGGTGCGCCCCACGCTGGCGCTGATCTGCGCCAGCATCATCCGGAGGGCCAGGTTGCGGGGGAAACGCTCGAGCCCTTGCTGGCAGACCGCGAGCGCCTCGGGCGACCGATCGAGGCCGAAGTAGTAGTCGGCGAGATGCTGGTACGGCACCGGCGAGTCCGCTTGCAGCTCGAGGCCGCGCCTCAGGGCCGCCTCGGCGTGGATGGGATCGCGCGCTTCGACGTAGGCGCGGGCGGCGAGATAACGGGCGAGGGCGAAGGACCGGTCGCGCTCGGCAAGCTTGAGGAGCTGCTCGCCGGCGAAGGCGGCGTTCTTCTTGCGGGACCAGACCCTTGCCAGCGCCGCCACGACCGCCGGATTCCGGGGCGCGGCCGCCAGGGCTTCGGACAATTGCCGCTCAGCCTCCTCCGCATCGCCTCGCGCCAGCTCGAGGATGCCACCCAGATACGGGGCGAACACGCCGCCTGGATACGCCCGATGCGCCGAGTCGACGATGCCTCGCGCTTCCGTCCAGCTTTGCTGCCGGATCCGCGCATCCAGCTGCCGGCGCATCTCGCCGAGCCGCCCTGGCCAGGCCTCCCGCGACCAGGCACCCAGGCCGCCCACGTCGATCTGCGCGTCATCGCGGGAACGCCGCGGCGCCGCCGGAGCGGGGACGTCCTCCGTCCCGGGCGCGAGGGCTCCGCCGGTGCGCAGCACCACGCGTGAGAGCGTCAGCCGCGCGCTGCGACCGACATCGGGAGGCGCCGCGGCCGAAGCGAGCGCGGTATCGGCGTCGACGCGGGCCCCGTGGTATCGGCCGAGGCGGAAGCGGAGGTCCGCTCGCATGGCGTGCGGCTCCGCCCGTTGCGGATCGGCCTCGAGCGCCCTGTCCAGGGCCGCCTCGGGCGCTTCCAGCCAGCCGCGCTTCACCATCAGGTCGGCGAGCGCCGTCCAGCTCTCCGCGTCTTCCGGGTGCAGCTCGGTCAGCGACTCCAGCTCCAGGAACGCGAGCTCCCACTCGCCCTGGCCGAGCTCCATCGCCGCCAGCTGACGACGCGCCGGAACACCGTCGGGCTGCAGCCGAAGCGAGGCGAGGAGCTCGGCTCGAGCTCGCGGGAGATCGGCGGAGGCGAGATGCGTCCGCGCCTGGTCCAGATGAAACGCCGCCCGCCGGCTGCTCACGAACCGCGAGCTCCAGAGCAGCGCCAGCAAGAGCAGCGCCGTCGCGGTCCCGCAGAGCGCGATCCAGCCGCGCAGCCCCGGCAGCCACCGTCGCATCGATCGGCCACGGTACCACGCCGACCGAGACGACGCTCCGGACCCAGCCGCATCGGGATTCGGATGCGGAGGCCGGTCAGCGGCGTTCGAGGTCGCGGAGCAACCTGCGTGCCTCGGGCTCCTCGTCGAACGTCACTCCCGACTGGATGGCCTGCTGCAGCTCGCGGCGCGCGCTGGCGACGTCCCGGACTCGGGCGTAGGCGAGCGCCAGCTGGTACCGGACCTGCGGCGATTCCGGTGCCCGGTCGCGCGCGGCCTCCAACCATCGGCTCGCCCGCAAAGCATCGTCCCCCGCTTCGAGCAACACCAGGCCGATCGCACCGAGGACGTCCGGGTCGGACGGCGCGTCGCACTCGAGGTCGCGCACCAGCCGCAGCGCGCGGCTTCGCGACGGCCCGTCCTTGCGGGCGCCGACGAGCAGCCTCGCAAGCTGCGTGGCGGCGACCTGATCGTCGGGCCGCGCCGACAGTGCGGCGTCCCACGACCGCAGCGCCGCCTCCCGATCGCCGAGGCTCAGGTACCCGCGCGCCTGCTCGCGCAGGAGATCGGGATCCTCTGAAAACCGGGCCAGGCCCTGCGCGGCTGTCGCGATGGCATCGCTCGCCCGATCGAGCTGCAGGAGGAATCGCGCTACCTCGCGAAACGGCGCGGGTGATTGGGGGAGGATGCGGAACATCCTCCGGATGGTGGCCTCAGCCTTGCTCGGCTGCGATTCCTCCAGGTAGGCGGCGGCCGCGATCGGAAGCGGATAGGCGAATTCCGGATCGCGATCGACCATCGCCACGAGCCGATCGCCGGCGTACCCCGGGCCGCGCTGCTTCGACCAGAGCGCAACCAGGTTGCTGATCGGGCGGTGGGAGCGCGGAGAGAGCGCGAGCGCGTCCCGGAACGATCGCTCTGCGCGATCGAGGTCGCCCGAAGTCAACAACGACACGCCGTCGATCCAGGGGCCCAGCATCGCGTCCGGGTAGTCACTGCTCGCCCGGGCCGCCAAGGCTCCTGCCGCCGCCCAGCTGCGGTTGCGATTTGCCGCCGCGAACTCGCGCATCAGCTCGCCCAGGCGGCCGGGCCACGCCGTCGCTTCGGCGCCCGGAGGAGGGACTTTCGCGGGGCCGCAGTTTGCCGCGTCGAGGTGGGCGCTCGCGACGGTCGCGATGCTCCTTGCAGCGACCGAACCAGGGTCGTGTCGCAGGACCGTTTGCGCGTCGACGAGCGCGCCGTGATGGCGGCCGATCCGCAAACGCAGATCGGCGCGGCGCAGGCGTAGATCGGCTCGTCCCGGGGCGCGATCGACTGCCTCGGTCATCGCGGCCTCTGCCTGCTCGGGCTGCGAGGCGTGCATCCTGACTTCGGCGAGGTCGGACCAACCTTCCGGATCCTCAGGAAACGCTTCCGTGTACGACTGCAGCTCGAGAAACGCGCTCTCGATCCGGCCGTGGCGGAGGTACAGCTCGCCCAGCAGGCGCCGCGCGCGCCGGTGCAGCGGGTCGCCTTCCAGGGTCAGAGCCAGCTCGGTGGCAGCGCTCCGATCTTCGTCCCGCGCAAGCATCCGCTCCGCCTCGGAGAAATGACGCCGGGCCAGGAAACGCGCCACCGGCGCTCGAACGAACCAGACCGCAGCTGCGATCGCCGCCACCGAAACGACGATCGCGACGGACCGGCGCAACCTCCCCGACATGGCGACTCAGTCGGCCCGCCGCGTACCCGCGACGGGCTCCTGACCCGCCGGAGGCCGCACTAGCCGGTATCGACCCGCCTTCAACGTCCCGGCCACCTCGCCGGTCTTTCCGTCGGGCCACAGCACCCGGATGGAGGCGACCGACGGCCAGTCTCCCAAGCCAAATCGCGCCACCAGCAGGTCGTGCGACTGGTTCCCGCCGCTCGCCTTGATCTCGCGCATCTGCAGGCGCCCGTCCGGCGCGCGGATCTCGACCCGCGCGCCGACGCCGTAGCGGTTGGCGGTTCGCCGATCGTCGAGGCGCACTTCCAGGCCCGGAGCTTTCGCCCCGTCGTTCCGCCACACCACCGGCGTGAGCTGGAACGGATACGTGATCAGGTCGAGATCGCCGTCCAGATCGTAGTCCAGGAAGAGCGAGGCGGCCGTCGGCAGGTGATCCTCGAGGCCGGAGGCCACCGTCTGCTCCTCGAATTCGCGGCCGCTGAGGTTGCGGTAAAGGACGTTGGATGGGTTGTAGAGACGCAGCCGGGTGCCTTGCGCGATGAACAGGTCCTGCCAGCCGTCGTTGTCCAGGTCCGCGAACTTCGCGTTCCAGGTCCAGCCGCCGTAGCCGACCTTCCACTTCGCCGTCACGTCGCGGAAGTGGCCGCCGTCGCGCGCGAACAGCAGATTCGTATGCCCGACCGAGGGGATCTCGTCGGTGAGGACCTTGTGCGACTCGTTGTAGTCCATCGGGCTCGCGGCCATGGCGGCGCAAACGTCGTGCATGGTGACGAAGTCGGCTGGGATCTTGGCGCACTCGGCGAGCACGGCGTCCTTGTCCGCTCCCGTCGCGGGAATGCGGAGCAGGATGCGGGTCCAGTAGTACGCGGCGACCGCGCAGTCGCGCTGCTCGACCGGATCCGACAGCTCCTCGCAGAGATCGATGCTCCAGGTGTCGCGCCCGCGCACGACCGCCGCCTGGAAGCGGGCGAGCGCATCGCAGCGCGACAGGTCGGCGACGTCGGAGTAGATCCCGCAGCTCCTGACGGGCGGCGCGAGCCGCTTGGGCAGCTCATTCATGCGGCCCATGGCGATCTGGCCGATGTACAGCTCGGCCTGGCCGTCGTTGTCGATGTCGGCCGAGTCGAACGACATCGTGGTCATCGTCGAGTACGGCAGCGGGCTCTGGTCCTTCTTCACCGGTCGCAGGCGGCCGCCCCGGTTGAGGAAGATGCGGTCGGGCTCGTCGAAATCGTTCCCCACCAGCAGATCCGGCCAGCCGTCGCCGCCCAGGTCGGTGAACAGCAGCGAGAGCGTGTCGCCTTCCGGGCCGGGCATCGTTTCCGGCGTGAACCGGCCGCCGTGGTTCATCCACAGCCGGTTCACCGCGGGCGCCGGATAGAAGTACCAGGACTCGAACGTCGCGCCCCCTGTCACCACGTCGAGGTACCCGTCGCCGTCCACGTCGGCAAAGGCGGTCGAGGCCGCGCAAGCCTCGGAAGCGCGAGGCAGCTCGACGTGCGTGCTCGCCGGGAACTCGCCGCCGCGGTTGAAGAGGACGTGGCTGCCGTGCATCCAGGCGGAAAAGTAGAGGTCGAGGGCGCCATCCCCGTCGAGGTCCACCAAGGCGACGTCGCAGATGGCCCAGTCGCGCATCTCGGGGAAGTCGATCTGCTGCAGCGCGAACTTGCCGCCCAGGTTCGCGTAGAGGAAGACGCCGTAGGGCGTTCCGACGGCGACGTCCGGCCAGCCGTCGTCGTTCACGTCACCAGCCGCCAGCGGCCCTAGATGCATCGGTCCGGGCTGCATCGACTGGTAGGGACGGGGAAGCGGCAGCCGCTTGAAGCCGAGCAGCGAGCCGTCGATGCGGGAGAAGTCCTTCGCGCCGCGCGCTCCGGGCGGCTCGAACGGCGTGTACCAGAGCTCCATGTCGCCCGAGCTGGAGACCTTGGTCGCCGCCGGCTGCGGCCGCGCCATCCCGCGCAGCTCGGCGGCGGAAAGGCCGATCGGCAGCGCCGGGTGCTGCGGCGGCGGGGCGGGCAGCGAGGCGAGCTGCGCCGCCTTGCGGGCCTGCCGCAGGTCGTGCCAGTTCTCCAGCACCGCGGCCGCGCCGCCGGTGGCGATGCCGACGGCGAACACCGCGGCCGCCGCCAGGCTGGCGATACGCCAGGACAGGGTCGCGCCGAGCAGGCTCCAGGCATAGACGCTGTAGATCCCGAGGGTCGCCAGCAGCGCGGCGACGATGGGGATCGGCATGCCGGAGTTGAGGAGCACTGAGCAGACGATCACGTCGAACGCGATGGGAACCGGGAGCAGCACTCCGAACGCGGTCGCTCCGATCAAGAAGGCCACCGCCGGGACCGCCGCCTGTGCCTTCGAAACGTGAGTGAGGACGTCCCAGGGCACGATCTCCGCCAGCACCGCGCCCGTGACCCCCGCGAGAAGCATGAGCGGAAGCGCAACGACCGTGACGCGCCACAGGTTGCGCGGGTAGTGAAGCACGACCCACGCCGCCGAGCGGAGGGGGCCGGCCGGCTGCGGCTCCGCGCTTCCCGACAGCGCCGGTGTGCCGATCAGCGACTCGATCTTCTGGAACCAGCGGACGCCCGGCAGCTTCGCCCCGGCGGGGGCCGGGCGCGTCCATCCGGGCCGCTCCGCCAGCCGGGCCAGCCACGGCACGACCAGGAGCACGATCACGGCACCGGCGAGGACCTTGAGGAGCGCGAGGTACCAGGGAAACATCGTGAGCAGGATCCCGAGCACGATGACGTTGAACGTCGGCGAGCTGAACAAAGTCGCCAGCGCGACCTCGACGCGGCCGCCCCCTTTCAACATGCCCTGGGCGATCGGCGCCGCGCAGTTGACGCAGACGCCCAGCGGGGTGCCCACCAGCATCCCCTGGATGGCGCCGGCCAGCTTGCCTCCGCGTGCGCGGCGGAGCAGCGGAACCAGAGTCAGCATTCCCGCGGCGAGCAGGAGCCCGTAGGTCATTCCCTGTCGGTTAGTCAGCGCCCATTCGACAGAGGTCCAGGCGATGTGCCGCAGGCGCTCTGTGCGGGGCGGCTCCGGGAAGAAGCGCTCGAATCCGAGCGGCGTCGAGAGCGCCTCGTTCGGATCCGCGCTCGCCTTGCCCTGCAGGGAGGGATAGCGGGAGCCGATCCAGAACATCCCGCTGAGCACCGCCATCAGAGCGACGGTGATCGCGATCCGGAAGTCGAAGCGGCGCGCGGGAACCGAGGCGGATCCGGAAACGGCGCGGCGCATGAGGAGGCGCAGCGTAGCCGAACGCCGGCGCCGCTCCCAAGCGACGCCGAGTGGTCGACAACGAAGCGCGCGAACGATTCGGCCCCCCGACGATCATCGGAGATCGGGCAAGGTTTGCGTGATTGCTGACGCAACGCGGCTTGATCCGCCGACCCGCCACGAGCGACAGCCGCGTTTGAAGATTTCCAAACGAGGACCACATGGCAAACGCGACGCGCGTTGCTGCGGCGATGCTGACGCTCTTTCCGGCGCTGGCGGCCGAAGCCAACGTACCGAAGGCGAACTGCCGCGCGAGTGACAAGGCCGAGACCGGTTTGCAGGGACTGACCACGCAGGCCGAAATCGACAGCGGCGCGGCCAAGGCCGGCTTCAACTGCAACGCGGACGTCGTCGGGCAGTACCAGGGTGAAGGGGCCAGCTGGCAGCTCACGGCGTGGAAGAACTGCGCCTACTTCGATCAGCGGCTCAACTCGGCGGAGGCGAATCCGGGCACGGTCGTAGTGGACGTCTCCGACCCGAAGAATCCCAAGCCCACCGTATGGCTCGGCGCGCAAGCACCCGCTTTCATCGACCCCTGGGAATCTCTCAAGGTGAACGCGGCCCGTCAGCTTCTCGGCGCGGGCCAGCGGCCGACCGGCACTACCTTCCCGGGGACCGGCTTCGCCATCTACGACATCTCACAGGACTGCGCGCACCCGACCCTGAAGTCTTCCATCGACATCACAGGGAGCTTTGGCCACACGGGCCAGTGGGCGCCGGACGGCAACACCTACTATATCACCCCGCTGCGGAACGACATCAGCATCGAGGCGATCGACACCACGGATCCCACGAAGCCCAAGCCGATTGCGTGCGTCAGCGCTGCGGCCGGCGACGGCTGCGGCACGAACGGTTTCTTCACCGCCCCGGCGGCCGTCGCTCCGCTGCCGAGGTGGCACGACCTGGAGTTCTCGAAGGACGGGAACACCGCGTACATCACCATGTTCGGCGTCGGCAACGGGTCAGGGCAGACGGGCCCCAGCAACGGGTTCCTCATCCTCGACGTCAGCGATTTCCAGAAGCGCAAGGCCAACCCGATGTACCGGGTGATCAGCTCGCTCACGTGGGACGACGGCAGCGAGGGAGCGCAGAACGCCCTTCCCATCACCATCAAGGGCAAGCCCTACATCCTCTTCAGCGACGAAGGCGGCGGGGGAACCACCGCGTGTAGCCAGGGCAAGTCGGGGAGCGGCTTCCCCAGGTTGATCGACATCAGCGACCCAAAGAACCCCAAGATCGCTGCCAAGCTCATGCTCGACATCCACGAACCGGCGAACTGCACCACCGCCGTCAACGCGCCTGTACAGCAGGCCAACGCCACCGCTACACCGGGGGCCGGCTTCTTCGGCTTCTCCTGCCACTACTGCAACGTCAATGACGCCGACAACGCGACAATCGCCGCTTGCAACTGCTTCGCCGCCGGGCTGCGCATCTTCGACATCAGCGACGTCAACAACGTGAAAGAGATGGCGTACCTCAAGCCCCCGGCGCAAGGCACCAAGGCGCTTCCCGGGTCGCAATATGCCAACTCCAACGTCACGACGTTCGTGAGAAGCTTCGATTGGGCGACGTCGAAGCCGAGCTTCCCGAAGGACCGCGGCATGACTTCCGGCGACCTCTGGACCACGAGCCAGGACAACGGGTTCATGGTGGTGAGCGTCTACCAGCCTTCGAGCGGCGGCTGCGCGAGTGCGGACGCCTCGATCGGCGGATTGATCGTCTTCGGCCTGGTGGAGATGCTGCGGCGCAGGAAACTGCGCAGGAGACACTGAGCCGGGAGCGCTCGGCCCGCCTACCCGTCTCGGTTGCCGGATACCGCAGAACGGCGTCCGGTAAGAACTTCACATCATGGCGTCCCATCGATCCTGGTTTCGTTCCGTGCTGCACGAGATCGCAGCGTTCGCGGCGGTCACGGTGTTCACGGCAGCGAGCCCCGTGCTCGCGAACGGCGCATTTCCAGACGAGTTCAGCATTCACTTCCCACCGGACGCTCCGCACCGCATCCTCATCGGGGCCAACTTCGGCCTGCTCGTCTCCGAGGACGACGGAGCAACGTGGCGCTACGCCTGCGAGCCGTGGGTGGTCGCGGAATCGAACGCGGCGCTCGCCTCCGCGAACGTGATCTTCTACCAGGTGGCGGCCGACGGCGTCCTGCTGGCCGACGCCGCCAACCTGACGCGCTCGACAGACGTGGCTTGCACTTGGCCGACATCGACCGGATCGATCACCGGCCAGGTCATCACGGACTTCTTTCCCGACCCGAACGACGCCACCTTCGTGGTCGCCGAAATCGCGGTGTCGACGGGCAGCTACATCATTGCCTCGCACGACGGCGGGAAGACATTCGATGCGCCTCATCTGTACGACACGCCCGATCTGCTGACGGGTATCGAGATCGCGCGCTCGAAAGCCGGAGTCGTCTATGCGACTTCGGTCCCTTCCAACTCCGGAGGGACGGCGAAGTTCCTCGCCAGCACCAACTCGGGCGCCGTGGGGACCTGGACCGCGACGGAACTCCGGATCCCGCCTGGGACCCAGCCGCGCATCCTGGCAGTGGATCCTTTGGACGAGAAGAAGGTGTACCTGCGCCTTCTCATGGGTCTGTCCGACGCGATGGCAGTCACTCTCGACGGCGGCCAGACGTTCAAGACGGTCCTCAACATCAACGGGCAGTTCTCCTCCTTCCTGCGAGCGGGAGACGGCGCGATCTATGCCGGCACGATGGACAGCAAGCTGTACGTGCGGCCGGGCTCCGCAACGGATCCGACCGCGTTCACCTCCCACGATGCTCCCCACTTGCGCTGCCTGGGACAGCGCCCCGGAACGATTCGCATCTACGCCTGCGCCGACATGACCCTGGACGGGTTCAGCCTCGGATCGAGCGACGACAACGGCGCGACGTTCCAGCCGGTGATGAGCTTCACCCAGCTCCTGGGGCCGCTCACCTGCCCGCCCGTGCAGACCAATTGCCAGGCTCACTGGGAGCGCATCCAGGGAGTCCTCGGCATCGGGCCAGGGACCGGCCCGCCGGATGCCGGGGGCGGAAGATCGTCCTCCGGGTCCGGCGGATCGCACTGCGCGAGCGCCAACATCGATGCGTGGAGTATCTGGATCGTGCTCGCGTTCCTGGCGCGGAGGGTCAGCTCGAGCAGCCGCGCACGATCGCGCCGAGCTGCGACATCGAGCGGAATCGCGTGACTCCGGGCGGCGCGTGCCCGCCGTTCTCGCAGCGCACGCACACCGTCGCCGTCCCCGCCGCCGCGGTGGCGGCCGCCGCGGCCAGGCCGCTGGCCTGCACGCCGCGGGAACCGCGACCGATGAGGATGACGGCGACGCGCGCGCGGATGCGCCCGACCAGCTCGGCCAGCTGCTCGGGCTGCGGAGCGCCCGCGGGGCGTAGAACCTCGAGACCATGCGCCCGCAATACGCAGCTGACGCGTTCCGGTTCGAGCGGTTCCGGCTCTCCCGCAAGCGCGAGCAGTGCCGGGAACACTTGCCGGCGCCGCTCCGGAACGAGGAACGGCATGCGCCCCAAGAGCTCGCGGACGAAGGCCGGCGGCGCCATGCGGGCGGCGCGCTTGACAGGTTCGTCGAGCAGCGCTTCGAGGCCCTTCCCAGCGATCAGTTGCTCGATCAAATAGACGAGGCAGGCGCTCATGTCTTGCGCCTGCGCCGCGGAATCGAAATCGATCGAACCGGCCGTCGTCGCGCGCAAGTACTCGAGCACCTGCTCCGGCGTGAACCGGTGGCTGTCCTTCCGTGACGAGCGCAGGAACTGCGTGCGCCCCGCGTCCGCCAGGCGCTTCACCGTGGCCTCGCCGACCCCGAGGATTTGCCCGAGCTGCCGCACCGAGAACGATCCGTCGCCCGCTGCTTTCGGCGCAGCGAGCGATCTCCCGGACGAGCGCTGCCTTTCCTCGGTGACGTCCTCCACCACTCCGGCCATGCGAACGACCTCGCCGCGCCCGTCGAGGATTGCCCGTCCAGTGGATCGCACCCATCGGACGGTCCCGTCCGGCCGATGGATGCGAAACTCGAGCGCCGTCCGGCCGCGTTCGACCAGGGCGCGGGAGATCCACTCCTTCACGGCGGGGCGGTCGCCGGCATGCACTTGCTGCAGGAACAGCTCGTACGATGCCTCCAGCGCGCCGGGCTCGTATCCGAAGACCTGGTACGTGCGCGGCGTCCACGCCACGCGCCCGGAGTCGATGTCCCAACTCCAGGTGCCGATCTCCGCAGCGTCGATCGCTGCGCGAAGCGCGTCCTGCTCCTGTGGGCGAGCGGGCGCATCGGAAACGCGTTCCGCGTACTCACCGGGTTCTTCTTCGCGCTGCACGTCTGACCTCTGGGGGCGAGAGGCCCGAGTACTCATACCTGCGTCGGAGGGATGTCGGCAACGGCGGCTCGGCTCCGCTGCTGACTTGCTGCGTCTTGATATCGAATCCCGTCAACGCGCAGGGCTCGGCTTCCGATGTTGGTCTTGCCCGTCGCTGGGCAGGAGGCCATCTCCATGAAAGCGATCCTTTCGAAGCGGAGCATTCTTTGCGTGCTGGCTATCCTCCTCTTCGCCGTCGCCGCCAAGGCGCGGGAAGACGATGACGACGAGGATGGGCGGCCCCGATGGTTCTCGGCGTGGGCCAATTCGATTGGCGCCCGCATGGGTCCGTCGTTCACGGGGGCGAATTTCGCTCCCGACCTCACCGGCAAGACCGTGCGGATGATCGTGCGTCCCACGATCTCGGGGAAGGCGGTACGCGTGAAGATCGAGAATACCCAGGCGACGACGCCGGTGACGTTCCTGCGCGCGTTCGTCGGAGAGCTGGCCACAGGCCCGGCGCTCGCTACCGGCACGAACCGGCAGCTTTCTTTCGGTGGGAAAGCCGGAATCACGCTAGCGGCGGGCGGGCAGCCCGGCGACAGCGCATTCAGCGACCCCGTGCCCTTCCGCGTCCACGCCTTCGCCCGCCTGGCGGTCAGTCTCGAAGTCGCCACGTCCGTCGAGGTCAGCGGCCACCAACTCGGCCTGGTGACGAACTACGTGGCCGACGGCGCAGTGGGGTCCAACACCTCGGGCGCGGGCTTCACGCCAGTCCCCAACAACGCGGGCAACTTCCCCGTGTACTGGGTGGCGGTCGTCGACGTGCGGTCGAGCACGGCGCCGGGCACCATCGTCACGTTCGGCGACTCGATCACCGACGGCCGCTGCAGCACGCAGGACAGCGCCGGCATCCATCCCGATCTGTACAACCGCTGGCCCGACGTGCTCGCCGCGCGGCTGCAGGCCCTCCTGGGCAAGCGGGCGCCGGCAGTGGCCAACGAGGGCATTGCGGGCAACCGCATCGTCAGCGGTGGCAATGGCCCGCCGGCGTTGACCCGGATCGGCCGCGACGTTCTCGACCGCGCCGGCCTGCGCTGGGTCATCTTTTTCGAGGGCACCAACGACATCACGGGCAACGCGACGGCCGCGACGGTCATCTCCGGCACGCAGACGATCATCGACGCGGCGCACGGAGCGAACGGGACGGGCGTCCCGATCTTCGGCGTGACCGTGGTGCCGCGCGGGCGGCTTTCGACCATCGGGGGGTGGAACTCGAGCTTCGAGGCACAGCGGGTGGCCGTGAACCACTGGATGCACACGCAGGCCAGCTTCGATTCGCTCATCGAGTTCGGCGCGCTGCTCCAGGGACCGATCATCGCCGATACGCCGACGAACGTGGCGGAGTCGCTGCATCTGGATTTCAACTGCGGCGACTTCACGCACCCGAACACGGCCGGCTACGCCGCCATGGGGCGCTTCATCGATCTGGAGCTGTTCAAGTAGCGCTTATCGCGAAGGCCAGGTACCTCCCGGTGCTGAGCGCCTTCGCCGACGGCGTCTACGCGAATCCCAACCAGCGGCGCCTCCCACCCACCGATCAATGGACCCGCACCTGGGACGTGGGCGTGCAGCTCACATTGTCTCCGAACGACATCTTCGTCACGCCGGCGAACGTGCGGATCAAGCAAGGGCCTTCCGAACTTCGATCCGACCTCGATCCGACTCGCGGCGGATAAGTTGATGCGCCAATCGAGTTCACGCAATGTGAATCGGCATTGCATTGTCCGTACGCGGGGGGGTCCATGACGCTCGATCGCCGGCAGTTCTTGAAGTCGTCCTTGGCCGGAGCCGCCGCGGCCGCCTGGTGGTTGAAGGTCCCCAGCCTGGCCCGCGCCAAGGGAAGGGACGAGCTCCTCCGGCTGACCGAACGGCCGCCGAACTACGAGTCGGTCCGCTCGACGTTCACCACCCGCATCACGCCGGTCGAGCGCTTCTACCTGCGCAACCACTTCGACATCCCGACGGTCGAGGTGGCGACGTGGCGGCTGAACGTCCACGGCCTGGTGGAAAAGCCGCTCTCGCTCTCCCTGGCGGATCTCGAGCGCATGCCCCAGGCGAAGGTGGAGGCGGTGCTGCAGTGCGCGGGCAACGGCCGCGCGCTGTTCAAGCCGTCCGTGCCCGGAGTGCAGTGGCGCTTCGGCGCGATGGGCAACGCGGAGTGGAGCGGGGTGCGGCTCAAGGACGTGCTCGCGCTGGCGGGGACCAAGCAGGATGCCGCCTTCGTCCAGTACCAGGGGGCCGAGAAGCCGACGATGAGCAGCACCCCTCCGTTCATCCGGGCACTCCCCCTGGCAAAGGCCGTCCACGGCGACACGCTGATTGCGTTGAAGATGAACGGCAAGCCTCTCGCCCTCAATCGCGGCCGCCCGGCGCGGCTGGTGGTTCCGGGATGGGTGGGTGACGATTGGGTGCGAGCGCTGGTCGACATCGAAGTCCGCGCCGACGAGCCAAAGGCCTTCTATTACGACACCGCCTATCGATTCCCTGCCGTGCCTGGCGCGCCCGGGGCGCCCATCCCCGCCGACCAGATGAAGCCGATGACGAAGATCGACGTGAAGTCGGTGCTCGGCTCGCTTTCCGACGGAGACGTGCTGCGCCCCGGCGTCCAGCAGCTCGTCGGCGTGGCCTTCTCCGGCGAGGCAGGCGTCGATCGCGTGGAGCTGAGCCTCGACGGCGGGAAGAGCTGGACCCCGGCCCAGCTGGACGGCCCCTCCACTCCGTACGGCTTCCGGGTCTTCCGCTACGCCTGGAAGGCGGCGGAAGGGAAGTACGAGATCGCCTGCCGCGCAACCGATACGACCGGAGCCGTTCAACCAGAGGTCCCGGTGTGGAATCCAGCCGGCTACCTCTACAACGCCTTCGACCGCGTGAGGGTGGAGGTGCGATCGTGATCCGCTATCTCGCCGCCGGCGTCGTCCTGGCCGGCGCCGTCGCCTTTGCCGCGGAGCAGTCCCCGGCGTCCGACGACCGCACCAAGGCCCTGGTCGAGGGACAGCTCCCCGACGATCCGGCGAAGCCGCTGGTGCAGAGCAAGTGCCTCCTCTGCCACACGGGCGAGTACGTCACCCTGCAGCGCCTCACCGAAGGTCAGTGGCAGAAGACGGTCGAGAAGATGCGCAAGTTCGGAGCTCCCGCGACCGACGATGAGGTCAAGGCGATGGTCGCGTATCTGGCGCGCAACTGGACGCCCGACCTGCCTCCTCCGCGGCCGGTGCGCGCGCCCCTTCCGAAGGGCTCCGTTCCAGGCAAGTGAAGAAAGCGCTCTGGCCGCTTCTCCTGCTCGCCGCAGTCGGATTCGACGCGCGCGGCGCCAAGCCGCCGAAGCGGTCGCCGGAGCTGCTCGCTCAGGGGAAGCGGGCGTACGCCATCTGGTGCGTCGCGTGCCACGGAGAGACCGGCGCGGGCGACGGCTCCGCGGCCCGGAACCTCGATCCCAGACCGCGCAAGTTCAGCACCGACAAGTTCAAGCAAGGCTCTTCCGTCAACCAGATCTTCGCCACGCTCGGGAAAGGCGTTCCGGGCAGCGCGATGGGCCCGTTCAACAACCTCTCCGACGACGAGCGCTGGGCGCTCGCCTGGTACGTGCTCGAGCTGAAGGCCGGACGCAAGTAGCGTCAGCGGACCACGTAGCGGGTCATCATGCCGCCCGCCATGTGGTCGGCCACGTGGCAATGGAAGAGCCAGGTGCCGGCGACGTCCGGGCGCATGTCGACCACCTCGGTGGTGGCCGGGAACAGCTCCACCGTGTCGGTCCGGGACCCGCGGCGCAGCACGGTGGCCCCATGCCAGTGGGCGGTATGGAGGTCGTTCTCGTTGCCCAGCCCCATCAGGTACCAGCGGACGCGTTCGCCGCGGCGCAGGACGATGCCGCCCAGGTTGCCGAAGAGCAGGCCGTTGATGGCGTGCTTGCGATTGCTCTCCTTGAAGTCCTCGGCTTGCTTGCGGGCCGCCGGCGCGAACCGGGCCACGTTGAGGTCGAGATACGGGCTCTTGTTCTCGTCGAAGTCATGAAGAGCGCGAAGAGCTCCCGGTCGACGTCCTTGGGGCGGCCGTCCGGCGCCGCGCGGCCGGCCCGAGTCACCACGATGGCGCCGACCAGCCCGGCGTAGATGTCCTGCCCCTCGTGATCGTGCGCGTGATAGAGCCACGCGACCGAGTCCGGATCGGCAGGACCGGGGCCCGCGCGCTCGGGAACGTCCCAGCGATACACGTATCGGCCGCCCAGCGGCGCCACGTGCGCGCCCGTCTCCGGCCCGCCGTGGTGCGAGGGACCCGCGGGATCCTCCACGGCGTAGTGCGCGCCTTCCGAAGCCTTCTCGTAGAGGACGCCGTGGGGATGGATGCCCGCCGGGATGGAGAGGTTGTTCTGGAACACGACGGTCAGCGTGTCGCCGACTTCCGCCCGCAGGATGGGTCCCAGGATCCCGAGGGCCTGGTCCTCCGGCGCGCGGGGCTTGAGCATGGTGAAAGTGCCGTCGGTGTATTCGCGATACACGGCCTTGAAGTACCGGCGGCCGATCCGCCCATCTCCCTCGGTCAGCCAGACCGATTCCTCCTCGGTGAAGGGCGCGCCGGTGATGAGGTTGTCCGGATACGAGGGGGCGTAGTCCCACAGGATCGCGTCGGCCGCGATGTAATGGACGCGGTCCCTGGCCTGCGCCGCGGACGCGGCGGCGCAGGCCACTGCGAGCAGAACCGGGGGGCCTCTCACCGCCAGAGCGCATCCCATGAAGCCGCGCCGTGAAAAGCGTAGCGCCGCCCTATCGGCGGCGACTAGCGCGAGCCCACGCGCCCGTCGCTGGAAACCACCTCGCCGGTGCTCGGATCGAGCAGCACCCGGTGGTCGCGGCGGCGCTCGAAGTTGAACATGCCCTGGAGCGACCCGGCTAGCCGGTCGAACGAAGTCTGCCCCTTCGGCGGCGCGGCCGCGCCGTCGATCAAGTCGAGGTTCCAGTTGTCCTCGACGAACCGGAGGATCGACGACTGGTCCGTCACGTTGTGATCGACGTGGTTCTCCCTGGCGAACGGAGAGACCACCAGGAGCGGCAGGCGCGGGCCGTAGCCGCAGCGGGCTTGGAACGCCCCGGCGGGCGGAGTGCCGCAATTGACGCCGGCGAGGAAGTCGACCCCCGCCCCGGCCGACGCGTTGACGATGGGACCGGTGACGTGATCGAACCAACCGTCAGAATCGTCCCAGGCGATGATCACCGCGGTTCTCTCCCACTCCTCGGACGCCTGCAGGGCGTTGATCGCCTGCACCAGGAAGGTCTGCTCCGAAAGCGGATCGGAGTTGCCCGGATGCCCGTCCTGGAACGAGGCCGCCTTCAGGAAGGAGACCGCGGGCATGTTGTGGGCCGCCAGCGCGCTGAAGAAGTCGGAGAGGTCGTACTGGTGCTTCGCCTGGTCGCTCTTCCCGATGGCGGCGACCGAGCTGGGCGGCAGGTGATGCGAGTTGCGCGTCGAGGGGTAGTACATGAAGGGCGCGTGGTGCGCCGAGTAGTCGGTCACCGGGCCGTGGACGTCGAGGTTGCCCGGGTTCGTCGTGCCGGCCGGATTCGGCACGCCGGGATGACCCGGGTGGGTCGAGCCGCAGACCGCCCTGCTCTTGAGCGAGCCGTCGGCGTTGAACGTCGCCGGCTGGGTGGGCGCGAATCCACCCTGGAACCAGCCCCAGGTCACGCCTCTGTCGTTGAGCAGGTCGCCCACGTTCCGGCCTGCCATCTGCACGGTCTTGGCGGTGGCTGTGCCGCCCTTGTCGGCGCCGCAGTCGTCCAGGAAGGGATCGGGATCGGAAATGACGGTGCCTTGCGGATCGCCGGGCCCGAAGAACACGTTGCCGTCGCTCACGGTGATCGGGGTCTGGCTGGCCGGCGTCACGGCGAAGTAGCTGGCGCCGTGGGTCTGGCCGGAGACGAGGTTGAGCGCGCCCGGCGTCGACGGCCCGAAGGTGCTCCCGAAGGAGTTGTCGCTCATGGCGAAGTGCTGCGCGTAGTTCCACAGCGCGGTGACGGTGTTGCCGTCGAAGAAGCCCATCACGGTCGTGCCGTCGGGCTCGCAGCCGACGCCCTTGCCTCCGGTGAACTCGACGAATTTGTCGAGCAGGCCGCTGTCCACAGCCTTCTGCTCGTTGCTGTAGTTGTGGCTCTGCGAGCAGGTGAAGGCCTGCGAGCGCGGCAGGCGGAACGGCTGGGTGCGGTTCGGGTTGCTGCTGATCAGTCCCGCGGCGATTCCGTTCACGGCGGGCGTGCCCGGCCTGGCCTTGAACGCCGGCTCGCCGGCGCCGTTGAGCGCGTTCGGATAGGTGCCGAAGTAGTGGTCGAAGGTTTCGTTCTCCTGGAAGATCACCACCAGATGCTGAATGGGCGTGCGCGTGGCGGACTGGCGTCCGTCATTGTCGCGGGCGAGGCCCGCGAGCGCGATCGCCTGAAGCACGCACACCGCCGCCGCCACCGCTGCCTTGCGCTGGGACATTCGCGTCTCCCTCCGTTTGGAAGCGCGCGAATGCTACGGAACGAGCGGCGAGCGGCAGCGTTCCGATTCTGCAACTTATCCGTGGCGCCGCGGTGAAAGGGCGACCGACGGAAGTCGGACTCGAGACTTTGGAGTCGACCATTCGCTATTACCAACCGCGCCGCCTCCGACTGACGGCTGCGCTTGCAAAATCTTTCGCTCTCGGCAAGTCGATAATTTCAAAGAGCATTGCTGAGCGACGTTCGTCTTGCGGCGCCTGAAGTTTTGTAAACCGCCGGCGGCAGAGACGAACGTCGAGGGGCATGTTGACTTTGAAAGCACCTTGACTAGCATCTCGCGCCACTCCGTCGGTTCTTTCCCGGCAGCCTCGGCAGCGAAGGACTTGAGAGGGGGCGAGACTCCAAAGGTCGATCTCGGATTTCAATTGCTGCTTCCTAGTCCACTCCCCCAGGGGGACAGATGCGATGCTCTAATCTGCGCTACCTACTGTCGTCCTTGTTCCTGTCCTTTGCCCTTCTCGCCGAAGAGCCAACGAAACCTTCAGCACCACCACCTCCCGAGCCCCCCAAGAAAGATGTGATCGGCTGGGACGGCTCGCACTTCTTCGTGCAAACCCCGGACGGAAGCTTCACCCTTCAACCCTACGGATACGTCCAGACGGACTACCGCGTCTACACCGGCGACGGCGTTCCCCCGGACACCTTCACGGTTCGCCGGGCCCGCTTCGGTTTTCAGGGCAAGCTCGACAACTATTACGAGTTCGCGTTTCTCGCCGACTTCGTCGACAGGAGCAGCACGCTGCTCCGCGATGCCTTCGTCAACGTCAATTACGTGCGCGAGCTACAAATCACCATTGGCCAGATGACCGAGCCGTTCGGTCAAGAAGCCGCTTCCTTCAGCATCGCCAACATCGACTTCGTCGAGCGAGGTTTGACGTCGCTCCTCTACCCGTCCGCGTCCGGATCGTTCCGCAGCCCCGGCGTCATGGTCCACGGGGACATCGCCAAGGGTCTCGTCTCCTACTGGCTGGGAGCCTTCAACGGCAAGGGCCCGCTGACGGCCAACACTACCAACCAACCCGAAGTCATCGGAAGGGTTCGTATCTATCCGTTCAAGAGCGGCGATAATACCATGCTCCAGGGATTGGCGATCGGTGGGGCCGTCGGCCTCGGCCGGAGCAGGGCGCTTTCCAATGAATTGAGTTTCAGCGGCACCACGCCAGAGGGGGCCTTCTCTTTCTTCCCTCAACTGGCCATCAACGGACCGATCTATCGCTTCAACGGCGAGTTGACGTGGACGGGAGGCCCGGCCGCGGTGCGCGCCGAAATCGATGCATTGCACGAGAACCGCGACAACCTCTTTGACGGCTACACCAACCTGGGGCAGGTTCGCGCCTGGGGCTACAACATCAGCGCCACCTGGCTCGTGACCGGTGAAAAGCGTCCGGAGAACGCTCCTCCCAAAGCCGCTGGGCCGCTGTTCAGAGGCGGCATCGGAGCATGGGAGTTGAAGGCGCGGTATTCCTATCTGACGGCCGAGGCAGATGGCGACCAGTTTAATTTGGCGAGGATATTCAAAGGCACCGTCGATGAGATCTCCGGGGGCGTCAACTGGTACCTCACGTCCACGGTCAAGTACAACGCAGACGTCAACGTGTATCGGATGAAAGACGCCGCGACGGTCGGCGGCGCTCCTCCACAGACATTCGTCGTCATCCTCCAACGCGTGCAGTTCCGCTTCTGAGCAGGGGGCCCACTCATGAAATCGAAAATCCTGCTTGCTCTGGGAATTCTGTCTTCGTCGGCTTTGACGAGCGCCTGCAGCTCGCCGGCGAATTGTCCCACGTGCGGCACGACGCAGAACGGGACCGTCACAGTCATCGCGACCATGGAAGTTCCGCAGTCCTCGCCCTTTGGGAAGCCGTTCACAGTCTGGGACCTCGTCAGTCATGATCCCGTCAACCGCAGACTCTACGTCACCGACCGGTCGCACGCGGCGATCGCCGTCTTCGACACGACCAACGACATGACCATCGGGCAGGTGAAGAACGGATTCGTCGGATCGGTCTGCTGCGAACCCGACCGCATCAGCAACTTCAATGAAGTGTCCGGCCCTAACGGCGCCATCGTCACCCCGCCCACGGTCGCGGGGGGCAAGCTCGGGAATCTCTGGGTGAGCGACGGCGATTCCACCGTGAAGGTCTTCAATCTGGACACCGACACGTTGCCCGTCGCGCACAACGACGGGACGGCGTCGCAGACTTTCGGCACCGCCCGTACCGGCATCTCCTTTACCAACATTGACACTTGCAGTCGAAGTGGTCTCACCGATGTTACCTGCGGAGACTTGCGCGCCGATGAGCCGTCGTTCGACCCGGAACACAACAGGCTCATCGTCACCAACGGCGATACGCCCGGACCGGGAGGTCCGATCGTGACGTTGATCGATACAACCAACCCGACCTGCGCGGGCAACTCCTGCGTCCTGGCGCAGTTCTTCTTCGATGGAGGTGGCGACACCGCGACGACGGGCTGCCCCGGTCCCGCCGTTTCCGGGGTCGCCCCCGTTAACGGCGGCGCTATCAGGTGCAGGCATGTTGGCAGCGGCTTCTCCCCGTACGCAACCAACGGGCTCGGTGGGTCCATCTACAATCCAGGCACGCATAAGTTCCTGCAAGCGGTCCCGCAGGTCGGACCCAATCCGGCGGACGGCGAGGTAACGGAGATCGACCCCGTGGCGTTCCAGGTGACGAATCACTTCGCGCTCAAAGGGCTCGGGTGCCAGGCCGCATCCCTCGCGATTGGCCCGAACAACAATGTCCTGGTGGGCTGCGCCAACCGCGAAGGCGAGGCGTTCCCCCCAAGCACGTTCATCATGGATGGCACCACCGGCAAGATCATCAACTCCATTTTCCAGGTGGGAAGGGTCGACCAGGTCTGGTACAACCCAGGAGACAAGCGCTTCTACCTCGCGGCGAGGGACATGGAGCAGGGGTCGTTCCTCGGCATCATCGACGCCACGAACAACATGTGGTTGTACAACGCGCCCACGGGGGGTAACGCTCACGGCGTCGCAGCGGACCCGGTCAACAACCACATCTATGTTCCCATCGGGGTCAACGCGAGGTGCGGCAAGTTCAGCGCCGAGGGCTGCATCACCGTCTACGCCGCCCCGTAGTAGTCCCGGGAGCCGGAATCAGATCTTGGACGACGGGCCCGCCTCGCTCTCGGCGGGCCCGTTGGCATTGGGGTTGTTCATCAGATGCAGGACTTCCACGCGCACCTCCTCGAGGCGAGGTGCCGGGGAGCGCCACAGGAAATCGAGATCACGCGCCACCTGTGGGAGATGGTCTTGCCCTCGTCGAGCACCAGCCGCACGGCCCCCGCCTTGAAGTCGTCGGTCAAGCTCCGCCGCGGGCGCTTCTGCCTCTTCCCCTCGTCCATGAGCTACTCGCAATCACGCCCGATGCGCTACGCCGGATCGTCCAAGTCGATGCGTGCTCATCTCGCAGCAATGGGTTAGGGCGCCTGGCCGCCCGTGTATTCGCCCTGCTTCGCCTTGTGCTGCATGGCCGTGGCAGTCCGCTCGCCGATGGCCTCCCGCTCCCACTGGCTCACAGAGGCGAGGACGTTGAGCACCAGTCGCCCCGCGGCGCTGCGGGTGTCGATCTGCTCGCCAACGGAGAGCAGCGCCGCCTTGCCCGGGGCGAAGTAGCGCTCCACCAGGGTCCCGAGATCGACGACGCTGCGGGTGAGCCGGTCCAGCTTCACGACGAGGAGCGCCTCCGCCTCGCTGCCCTTCAGCATCCCCAGCGCGCGCTTCAGGCCAGGCCGGTCCAGCGACTTCGCGCTCTCCCCGGCATCGACGATCACTTCTGCCAGCTCTAGGTCATGCAGCTCCGCGTAGGCGTGCACCTTCGCCCGCTGCGCGTCGAGGCTCACCCCGCGGTCGGCCTGCTTGTCGGTCGAGACTCTCAGGTACGCGATGGTCCGGGTCGGCATGAGAGCGACGTTCGCTCTCTGGCGGGGAGAGTCAAGTGGGCGAGAACAGTGTGAACGGCCCTCGTGCCGCATAGAGACCTGTCCGCCAGCGGAATTCGCTGTGATCATTGTCAATCTTGCTCGAAATAAAGCGACACGAGCATCGCGTGCATTCCTGCCCGGTCCCGGCGTCCTTTAAGAAGAGGTGTTCCAATGGGTACCTCGAATCGCCTCCGTCAGCTGGTTGCACGACTGACCGCCGGGACTTTCACGGTCGCTTTGGTTCGACCCGCGGTCGCCAGCGGAGATCCGCCGCCTGCTGCGGTAACCCTCACCCTGCGCTCCGATGCTCCCGGAACCAGGCTGCAACGACTCGCCGGCACCGCCGACATCACCTTGGGCCGTCATGCCGGTTCTGCCGAGTTGTGGAACGATCTCTGTGTGGCACCCTGCGACGCGGCAGTCGCCAGGCGCGACCGGCTCCGAGTAGCCGGCGACGCGATCGAAACAGCCGCGCTCGAATTGCGCCCAGATCAAGATCATGCGTCCGTCTTTATCCAGGCAGGGTCGAAGACGAAGCGCGACGTAGGCCTAGGCCTTTCGGTCTTCGGCTTCGCGGCTGCCCTCACCGGGGCGTCCTTGCTTGGCGCTGCCGCGGTCGTGGATCCTCCCTCGAGCGGGCCGCTGGCCGATCCGGCCTTCGGCACCATCAACGCCCAGAGAGCGGATCAGGCCAATTCCCTACGCACCATCGGGATCATTGCGCTGGTCGCCGGGGGCTTGGGACTGCTGATCGGATTGCCGACCTTCGCTGCCAACCGGACAGAGATCAGGTTCGAGTGACGCCTCGGCCCTAGCCGACCAATCCTCTTCACCTGCACCGGCACGGAGACGATCACCTCGGCTAGATCGAGATCGTACAGCTCCGCATAGGTATTCACCTTCGCGCGTTGGGCGTCGAGGCTCACCCCGCGATCGGCCTGCTTGTCGGTCGAAACTCTCAGGTAGGCGATGGTTCGGGTCGGCATGAGAGCGACGTTGGCTCTCTGGCGCTGAGAGTCAAGTCGTGCCCTACGGGTTGCGCGTAAACCCCTCCCCGAGGACTAGCGTTGCCCAGTCGGGCATACCACGCTCCAGTGCCAACGCGATGGCGCGCAGAACTCGTCCACAGCCCTCATGGATGAATTTCCGAGTGTCGAGGCCCCGAAAGCCTTTCGCCCATTTTTCTTGCAGCTTCTCGGCTAAGTACTCGACTCCTTAAATGCTATGACGTATGTGACTAGCCTTCCGTTCGCGCTTGGGGCATCATCGTCCCATGCCAAGGGTCAGTCCCTACGAGGTGCACCTTGCCCAGGATGAGCGAGCCAGGCTGGAGTGGATGGCGCGCAAGTATACGTCACCGTATCGAGATGTGATCCGCGCCCGCATTGTCCTCTACGCTGCGGAGGGGATGAGCAACGACGAGATCGCCGCGCGGCTGGACACTCCCCGGCAGATCGTCAGCAAGTGGCGCAAGCGCTTTTTCGAGGAGGGAGCCGCCGGTCTCGAGGAGCGCCCCCGCGGCGGGCGTCCTGCCCGCTTTTCCCCCCAGCGTGGTCGCCGCCGTTAAAGCCCTCGCCTGCCAACTGCCCGCTGAGCTTGGCCTTCCACTCTCGCGGCTGAGCATCTCTGAGATCCAGCGGGAGGTGGTTGAGCGCGGGCTCGTGGCGTCGATCGGCGAAACCACCCTCTGGCGGTGGCTGAGCGAGGACGCCATTCGACCCTGGTACCATCGCAGCTGGCTGTTCCCCCGCGATCCCGCTTTCGAGGAAAAGGCTGGACGAGTCCTCGACCTGTACGCGGGCCTCTGGGAAGGCATCCCGCTGGACTCCTCCGACTGCGTACTGTCGGCGGACGAGAAGACGAGCATTCAGGCGCGCAGGCGCGTCCACCGCACGCGTCGCTCGGCGCCCGGCACCGCCATGCGCGTCGAGCACGAATACCAACGCCGGGGGGCCTGGGCCTACCTCGCCGCTTGGGACGTGCGCCGGGCGAAGATTCACGGCCGCTGCGAACGCAAGAACACCATCGCGGCCTTCGAGCGGCTCGTGCAGCAGGTCATGCGCCAGGAGCCCTACCGCTCCTCCCGACGTGTCTTCTGGGTGATGGACAACGGCACCACACACCGCGGCCAGAGGAGCGTGGACCGGCTCCGCAAACGCTGGCCGACCATCATCCCGGTCCACACCCCTGTCCACGCCAGCTGGCTTAACCAGATCGAGATCTACTTCTCCATCGTCCAGCGCAAGGTGCTCACCCCGAACGACTTCCGCTCGCTCGCAGAGGTGAGGGAGAGGCTGATCCGTTTCGGCCAGCGCTACGAAGGCGTCGCCGGCCCCTTTCAGTGGAAATTCACTCGAGACGACCTGTGCAGGCTGCTCTCGAAGCTGCGAGAGGACCAGCGCCTCCGGAAGGCCGCCTGATACGTCACCGAACTTTCGGGCCGGAGTACTAAGTAACCCCTATGAACAGCCACGGAACGGCACTTGTAAATAACGCCGGCCCATTCCATGAGCTGAATACGTTCTTCCGGAGTCTCTCCTAGCCACCACGCGCATCGCAGCCGCAGACGATAGCTCAGTTCGGACTGATCCTCGTCAGAGAGAAAGAACGCTTCGAGCGCTACTCCGAGTTCGATGGCGGCATCGACACTCCAGTGGCGTCGCAGAGCACGGTTGACTCGGTCTATGGCAACCCGAAGCACACGTTTGTCGTGCTCCGGTAATGCTGTGAACCGAGCGAAGTAATCCCGATACTTGTGCAGTTCCGGCCCGGTCATCGAGTGGCTGTGCTCATGGCCGATCAATTCGACGATGGGTCCCGCCCAAGAAGCGCCTTCCAGGCCGAACCCATCGTCATCCGCTTCCCAGAAGTATGTGACATCCACGGGGGTGCTTGGTCCGAAGAAACAGAGGCACCTCCTGGCGTCTTCGAGCTGCGCTAATGCCGTCGAGAATTTCTCGTCGTCGGGCTGCGGAGCCGGTACCATAAATGCGGGTTGCACGACGTGTCGGATGACGAGAGCAGCGGCGACGTTCAGCATGTGGCCACCGAGCAATGGTGCGATACTGCGATAGCTATCAAGCGTGTTGCTCTTAAGACCCTCGAGTGGCACGAGGGAGATGCCCTCCGCGACAGTGATCGGCACCAAAACGAATACGGAACTGATGAGCATCACGATCCGGCCACCGCGAGCTTCTTGCGTCAGAAATTCTTGGAACTCGCGGAGTCCCTGCGCAACGCCTTTTTCCTGAGCACGCCGAAGGACCGCAAGCGCCAGCAGGTCGGTACTGAATCCGAGTGAGCCTCTGCCCGTATTTAGGTGCTTGTCTCGAACCGCTGCAAACGCCGGCAACGCTTCTAAGGTTAACGCAGAGACAAGCAAAGCCAACCACTCGTCGGAAAGCAGAGCTCCGGCTCGAAGCGAGTCGTCTGTGAGGATCTCATCGATCAACTCTCGCAGGTTGCTCGTATCCGCAGGTGCTCCCATTCCAACCTGCTAGGTGTTCTTCTCCGCCCACTTCGCCAGCACCTCATCCTGCTTCTTCTTTGGAAGCTTCAGGTGCTCTTCGCAGAGGAACCTGAAGCGCGGCCCTTTCGAGCGGTTCTTACAGCCGGGGTAGCGGCAGCGCATGTCGCGTTTCCGACCACGTCGGCCACCGCGACCAGGAGCAGCGCCGTTGCGCGGCGTCCCGCGCGGCAGCGAGGCAGCGATGCGATCCGCGAACATCTGCGCGAAGCGCTCAACGAGCAAGTCGAAAGGATGTAAAGAGCGTTTGGCCATATCTCACCTATGCTGATTCCGGGCCGTACTGCAATAGGGTGTCCCACCGACGCCGTTCGCCTCTGCCTCGTTCATCAGTCGGAAAAGGCGCTCGATCGTCGCCCGATCCTTCTGCTCCAGCGGATACCGCATCTCAAGCCGCCATCGAAGAAGCTGCCTGGCCCGGTCCCAGTTATCCGCGTTGATGGCTGCAGCTGCCTGGGCTTCAAGCCGATCTGCCGCCTCTGGCCCCCCGTTCAGCACTTTCTCCATGGCCAGGTCACGCAGGAAGGATGCCCTCTTCATGCCGTCGCCGCGAGCTTCGAGATTTGGGTCGCTTGCTGCTCCAAGGCCTTGAACCGCGCATTCTCCGACGCCATGCGGTTGAACCGATCGATGAGCTTGAGCGCCAACGGCGAGGGCGGCTGCAGCCCGCGGATGGCCTCAACGATGTCCGCCTGTCTCAAGGCGTCCTCGATGTCCCCGGCAAGCAGCGCGTGCCACAGCGCCTTCTGCGCCGTGCCGAGCGGCCCGCTGGCTCACCGAGCCGAGCACGTTGAGCACCAGCCGCCCCGCCGCGCTGCGGGTGTCGATCTGCTCGCCCACGGAGAGGAGCGCGGCCCTGCCCGGCGCGAAGTACCGCTCCACTAGCGCTCCGAGGTCCACGACACTGCGCGTGGGCCGGTCTAGCTTCACCACCAGCAGCGCCTCTGCCTCGCCGGCTTTCAACATACTGAGCGCCTGTGAGAGGCCCCCACGCGGCTGCGCTCCGCACCAGCCGCACAGGGTGCCTGTAGCTCAATACCAATCAAGAGTGAAGAGGTAAGTCTTCCAAATCTTATCTTCGTACACTCGCAGCACAGTAGGCCCATTATATCCAAAGAGCGGCTGGCCGACAGTAATAGACTCACCAACATTGGTCCCATCTGACGTCTTAAGACTCGTCTGTGATTGCCATGACATATTATAGGCAACTTTCAAACTCGCCGTGAAGAGCGAGAAGAAACCCACATCGCCCCCCACAGTGACTCCCGCCGAATAGCCGAGGCTGCTGGTCGTTGTTGACGAGTTGTTGAGGCTCCGAGTGATCGCAAAGGTTTGTTTGCCGGGCGGATTCCCAGGGGCGCTCGGCGGGACATACGGGAACACGTTCACAAAGGTGAATCGCGCAGTATCAAGCGTCGTATTGGGATCGAGCCCATTGATAAATGGGTCGGCAGCGAGCAGTTGAGGATAGTAACTGGACGTGATATTACGCTGGTCGAGAAACGCCTTTACGTCCGTGGGCATCTGATAGGTTCCCTTAAGTTCACCCACGTAAACAAAGTACGGCACCGGCGTCTGCTGGTTGAGGGCGAAACCCCAATCCAATCGGCCGATTGTTGCAGAGCTCGCACCGGTGTAGGCCGTTGCATTGATCACCGGGCGAACCAAGAACCAAATTTCATCATCGTCGTGGTTGACGGGATCAACTATTCCAGGCTTCGTATAGGAGCTCGTCTCGGTGGCCGCGACATCCGTCACAGTGGAATCTGTGGACCCCCACTGTGTGCCGGTCGAAACACTCACGTTCCCACTTGCGAAGATCACCCCTGTACTTTGTGTAGCCGTGACAGTGGACACTTTGTTGCATAGAGTTCGTCGCAGATGTCGTTGAACCCATTGTGTAACCACTAGCGTAAAACATCGAAGAGGATTTTCCGGGCACTGCATACACGACGTGCGTGATGTAGAAGTCTGGACTCACCACCCCAGGAAGGGCGCAATTAAAATCGAGAAACGTCTCCCCACCCCCAAACGCCACATTGCCGGTGCAACTGCCGCCGTTCGCACATGGGGTTCCAGCCGGCGAAGCTATGCACTGCCAATGCGCTAAGCGATTATCATTGCACCAAGCACGCCCGCAGGCTGGATCTCCGCATGTCGGCGGTGAATTGTTGCACCCCGCCTGCGCAACTCGCGGCGTGAGAGCACTTATCAGGAAAGCGAGCGCACACGATATGATAGCGTTCGCTCGCACTTGCGTCATATTTCTGATCATGTTCCCGTTCCTGAGTGCCCGTCTGTTGGAGAGTGGGACAGGCAAGTGTCATCGTGGAATGACCGTTTCTACGGGAGACGTTTCCCTCTTGTGTTGGTCGAGATGTTCCTCCCCGCTTTTCTGGCGGACTTATGATCTCGTGTCGGGCACGTGCCCGCGGGCAGTGAGGGCCAGTCGGTCATCGCGCGCCCGCGTAAAGCCATTTTCTGAGGTCTTTGGACTAGGCGCACGCTTTGGGGGTCGCCGTCTATCGTCCATTCGCCGCGGTGCAGGATGATGCCGTGCAGCGCGTTAGACTCCTTTTCTCTCTCCCCCCAGGGGGCCCTCCGTCGGGACTGCTTAGTCTTTCTTAGTGCGAGAAGGAGGCCCGATGGCCCGCATGGTGCCTTGCCGGGTCCGGGCGCTGCCCTCTTTCACTCGCGATTGGTCCACCCTTGTCCCAATGTCCGCGGTGTGTAGTTCACGCCCTGCCGGGGCGATCGCCGCAACCTACAGGTTCGGCGAAGGATCGCGCGGCCGGACGAGACCCGGTGCCACCTGGTCGCGAGCCAGGTGCCCACGTGCTGCCTCGTGCCATCGCGTAGGAACCGCGATTTCGACGGCGCGCATCACTGCATCGCAGTCGGCCAGCTGACGGTCGGCGAGATCGCCGAGACGCGTCGGGTGCGCTGGATCGACGACGTGGAGTCCGACGCGCGGGTGAGGGTGACGGACCTGTCTCGACCCGAGAGCCCGTCACAACTCGTGCGGGAATGAGGGTACGGCGCGATTCAGTCTAGTCAGTGGCACTTCGAGCGTGATGAGCATTCGTGTCGCGGAAGCGGGTGGTCGACACCGTATCCGCCTTTCGATCGGTATCCACCAAACCGGGACAAGCTCACTCAGGATCTACCGGGCCGTCCGCGGCGACGAGGACGTTTCCGGGCTTGATGTCGCGATGGATGATCTTCTACTCTCCGTCTCCCCGGTTGAGCTCGGCGACGCCGCGGAGGCGCCGAAGGACCTCCGAGACAGCCGCGTGTCGAGCTGGCACAGAGCGGGCTCGAGTACCGGCTCGTCACGGAGATCGCGCGCCCGAGGCCGACCAGCTCGTGGCCCTGCTGCGCGCTGTCTAGGCGCTGCCTGACTCCGACAAGGCCGATTCATTCCCGCGGGAATACCACTTCAGTCCGCGAAGTCCCGATGCGCAGTGGCACCCGTTTCGGGGCCACGGCAAAGGAGACGGAATGAATCGCAACTTGATGATGGCAGTCCTCGGCTGCGCGGGCGTTTGCGCGTCCGCGGCAGTGGCCGGGGAGAGCCGGCAGGCTGCCATCGAGCTGCTCGATGCTAACGGCCTGAGCGCTCCCGCGCTCTCGATCGAGTCCGGCGGCGCGCTCACCTTCGTGAACGGGGACGCGAAACCGCACCAGATCTACTCTCCCGACTGCCCCGAGCTTGCCTCGACGGCGCTGGGGCCCGGACAGGTGTACACGGCGACTCTCTCGACGGGGCCCAAAGTCTGCCACTTCCAGGACCTGTTCGCGCCGCTCGCGCCCGCGTACTACGGCACAATCGACGTGCAGAAACAGCCTCACAATCTGCCCAACGACTTCGCTGGCGACGGGTGATGCATCACGGGAGTTCCGGGACAAACTGCTCGACCGGGACGGCGCAAGGACGACGTCGTACCGCGCGCCGCTCGACCTCGGTGATGCCCAAGCGGCCGTGGCCTTGTTGCGCGCTGGCTGATCAGCGTAGCTGCTGCACCTGCACCGGCGCGCCGACACTCGCAGGCGTGCCGGCAGCGATGATCAAGTATCGCCTGGGCGTCGGCCCGCTGGTCTGGACGAGCTGGCGGATCGGACCGACCGCGTTCACGATCGCCGCGCCTGCCGGATTGGTCATGAAGCCGGCCAGCGGTTCCAGCTGGCCTGCGCCGCTCGGGTCGGAAGAGAGCGCCAGCACGTAGGGCTTTTTCGCTTCCAGGCCGGTGACGGCCGCCTGCAGCACCTGGGTCAAGCCCTGATCGAACAGCGAGACGCGGGTCGCCACGGCGCCGCCCGGCGGGCCGAGCTCGAGCTGCGCCACCTGGCCGGCCACGCCCAGAGGCACGAGGTTCCCGGTCCCGGCTCCCTCGGGCACGGCGTCCGGCACATAGACGACCGCCTGCGGCGCCTGGCCGATCGGGATCGTCGCAACGGCCTTGTTCTCCAGAGTATCGATCGCCGTCATCGCGTCGCCGTTCTCGATCCCGACGTAAACGCGGGTCCCGTCGCCGGAGGGCCAGATGCCGTGCGGCAGCTCGCCGACCGGGATCTGGGCCACCCGCTCGAACGTATCGGTGCGGAACGCGAGCACCTGGTTGAGCCCGCCCACGGTGACGTAGGCGAACCGGCCATTCCGATTGCGCACGATGTTGACGTGGTTCGTGATCGGACCGGTCTCGAGGACCCTGAGCATCTTGAACGGCGGCTTCGCCTCGAACACCATCACCTTTCCGACGTCTTTCAAAGTGAGCCAGAGCTGATCCCCTTCGGGTGTCACCGCGAGGTTCGGGCAGAACGGCGACTCCTGCTTCAGCCTGGCGACGATCTTGTGATCGGCCACCGAGACCACGGCGGTCTCCGGGTTGAAGCTCGAGCAGACGTAGCCGTACTTCCCGTCGGGCGAAAAGATGGTCATGCCCGGACCGTTCGCGAGCTTGATCCGGCTCTTCTCAGCGAAGGTCTTGCCGTCGATCACCGAGACGTAGTCCTCCCCGCGCACCGTCACCCAGACTTCCTTGCCGCTGGGCGTGAAGAATGCCTCGTGGGGCGATCGGCCGACGTAGGTGACGTGCTTCACCGCGTTCGTCGCCGTGTCGATGAAGGTCACCGAGTTGGAGCCGATGGAGACCACCGCCAGGGTGCGGCGGTCGGGCGAGAAGCCCAGGCCGTGCACCAGCAACTGTCCGCGATAGAGCGGGGAGAGATTCGCCGGCTGCGGATCGCCGAGCTTGATCACGCCGAGGAGCTTGTTGGCCGCGGGATCGATCACGGAGACGGTGTTGGAAAACTGCTCGGCGGCGTAGACGCGATCGCGGGCGCTCACCGGCACGTCGGGCGCCTGGGCGGGACCTGGGACCTGCCCTGCGCGAGCAGCCAGGGCGAGCATGACGACGGCGAAAGCGGATGTGCGGATCATCTCAGTGCTCCTCTAGAGCTCAGTGCTCCTTTAGAACCAAGCGCATGACTTCGATCTCCTGCTTCTGCGAGACGATGATCTCCTGCGCGAGCCGCTTCACGCGCTCGTCCTTGCCGTAGCGGAGCTCGACCATCGCCATGTCGATGGCCCCCTGGTGGTGCGGGATCATCATCCGGGCGAAGTCGCGGTCGGCGTCGCCGGTGAAGGGTACGTGCATCGCCGCGTGCATGCGCTCCGTTGCGTCGTTCATCATCGCTTGGAAGCCCTCCGACGAAGCCGCATTTCCGCCGGCGGCCAGGGCAACCAGCAGGACCATAGACAAACGGCTGGCTCCCGATCGGGGTTTCTTCATGTCGATCATGATGCTCCCAACGCTTGCAGGTCGCGCATCTCCAGCACCGGTTTGGACGCGCCCTGCCGCGCCGCGCGGATGATCGCGCGACCCAGCTCCTCGGTGCTGATGACTGCGCCCGGCGCGATCGCTCGGACCAGGGGGAGCAGCGGCCGGACGAGGGCATAGCCGATCCGCGTCCAGCGCGTCCTCGAGACCTCTCCGTGCATCGGGCGCAGGGCGCCCAGGCGGACCATGTACGCGGACGGAAACAGGGCGAGCAGCGCATCCTCGGTGCGCTTCTTCACCTGCGCCCACATCGCCTTGCCGCCGGTGCCCGCCCCCGAAACGTAGACGAACGTCATCGCCGGATTGACCTTCGCCAGCGCCCGCGCCCAGCCCAAGGTCAGGTCGTAGGTCAGGTGGGTGTAGTCCGCCTCGCTCATGCCGGCCGACGATACTCCCAGACAGAAGAAACAGGCGTCGTAGCCCCGCAGATCCGCGCCGGCTGCGCTGAAGTCGAACAGGTCCTTGCGGACGAGCTCGCGCAGCTTCGGGTGCGTCCGGCCGGTGGGGCTGCGGCCGACCGCGAGCACCGCCTCGACGCCGCCGTCGAGCAGGCACTCGCGCAGGACGCCCTGCCCCACCATCCCCGTCGCGCCGAAGAGAATGACCTTCATGATCAAATCCCGGGCCGGCCGCGCGCGTCAGCGCGGCGCGATCCCCATCTCGCGGTACAGTTCCGCCGGATCGTAGATGACCCCGTCCTTCACCGTCAGCGCCACCTTGCGCACGTCCGAGATGTCCTTCGTGGGGTCGCCGTCGATCAGCACCAGGTCGGCCAGCTTCCCCTGCCGCACCTGACCCAGGTCCCTGTCCATTCCCATGATCCGCACCGCGCCCAGCGTGGCGAGCTGCAGCACCTGCGGCGCCGGAATGCCCGCCTCCGCGTCCAGCTCCAGCTCGCGATGCAGGCTGAAGCCCGCGAACCCGTCGGTGCCCGCCTCGATGGGAATGCCCGCCTCCCACAGCACGCGCACCAGCTCCAGAGTGCGCTTCCACGAGGCGCGGAACTTCTCGTCGTCTCCGGGCTGGATCGGCAGCGCGCCGGCATAGAGCCCGCGCCGCACCTGCACCGGCAACCGCTCCGCCACGGCGGCCATGTTGACCGACACTTTCCCGGGCCGGTCGAGCATCATCGACTCGAACACCCCCAGGGTCAGATCTAGCGCCGTGTGCCTCTCCTGCAACAGCCGCACGAACGCGCGGACCTTGGGCGAGCCCAGATCCAGGTCGCGCGTGCGCCGCGCCGGCTCCAGGAAGCGCGCCGGCGTCCGGGTGTCCTTCACGTCCGGCATGAAGTCGAGCAGGAGCATGTTGACGTGCTGGATCTCGTCGTAGCCCTGCTCCACCGCCTGCTCCGCGTTCATGAACGCCGGGACGTGTCCCGAGACCCGCAGGCCCCGCCGGTGCGCCTCGGCCGCCACCAGCGGGACCAGCTCCGGCTTCATCGAGCTGTACATCTTGATCTGCACGAAGCCGTGGTCGGCGTACCAGTCCACCCAGCGCAGCGCTTCCTCGGACGTGGCCACCAACACCTTGGTAGGGCCCTGGTAGGGTCCGGGGCTGTCCATGAAGCCGGCGCGCACCACGCGGGTGCCGATCTCCTCGCCTTTCTCGATGCGGCCGATGCGGGCGGCCAGCTCGTCGTTGTCGTTCGCCAGATCGCGCACGGTGGTGACGCCTGCCGCCAGGTTGAGCATTCCGTCGGTGGGAAAGACGTGAGCGTGCATGTCCCAGAGGCCGGGCAAGAGCGTCTTGCCGCGGCCGTCGATCACCTGCGCCCCCTGTGGCGGGGCGCCCGCGGGACTGACGGAGATGATCCGGTTGCCGTCGATGAGCACGTCCCGGTGCGGGTCGAGCCGCGCGGACTCCGCGTCGAACACGCTCACGTCGTGGATGAACAGCTTCCCCTGAGGCCGGTGCAAAAGCCGCCGAGCGCGGGCCAGGGCCAGCTCGGCCTCGGTCTTCTTCTGCGCCTCCTTCAGCTGCGGGAACGCGGCCTCCTCCCCGGCGCGGATGACCGAGAACCAACCGTTGTAGACGGCGAACAGCCGGCCCTGCGCGTCGAGCCAGAGATAGCTGGGCGTCAGGTCCAGACCGGTCAGCGACACCAGCGTGGCCTTGGGCAGCTTGGCCATCCGCTCCGCGCCCGCCTCGCCGCCGGGGAGCAGCGGCAGCACGCCGCCGCGCCGCAGCGCCGCGTCCGCGAGCAGCGCGCTCTCCAGGGGCGCGCCGAACATCGAGGCATAGAACGCCGGTCCATCGAGCTTGCGGGACCCTTCTTCCGCCTTGTTCTTCCACGAGGCCACGCCGTCGCGCAGCGCGAACGACTCGTGCACCGGGTCCTTCATGTAGTCGTTGCCGTGGGTCTCCTCCGCGATGGGCACGCCGGAGGGGCCGAGCGTCAGGGTGGAATACGTCTTCGGGCCGCGGCCGCGATCGTTGAATTGGAAGAAGGCGTGCAGCTTGCCGTCCGGCGTGGACCAGGACGCCATCTGGCCGGCCAGCTGGTCGAGGAGCCGCACGTGGTAGAGCGTCGCCGAGGCGGGGACGTCCTTGGGCAGCTCGGGAACGTTCGCGGCGGCCGCGGCGAGCGAGAGCGCGAGGAGGATCATGTGGGCACTACATCACAGCCGCTGCCGGACGGTCACCTCGAGGCTTGCGGCTGCGCCGCCAGGGCGGCGAGCGGCGCATAGTCGGCCACCGAGCCGTGGCCGCCTGCGAAGCGCTCCGGCGTCGAGCTGAGCCGCGTCACCGCGGCCACCAGCGCCGCCTGTCCCGGAGTCGGCTTGTCGCCGAGCTTGTCGCGGCCAGGGCTCCAGAGGTCGGCCACCCAGCCGAGCCGGACGTCGGCGACATATCCGATCAACATGCCCTCGGCGTGTGGATTCTCGAGGTAGAGGACCTCGACGGTGCGCTTGCCGTCGCTGAGCAGCCTCCGATCGGCGATCTCTTCCACCTGCGCGGCCCGCGGCCTGGCTTGCAGGGCATCGCCGTCGATCAGGTGAGGAGCGGCGAAGACTTTTTCGAAGTGGGCCCGGTTGCCCTTGCCCACCAGCACGGTCGCTCCCTCCGCGGCGTAGGTGCGCACGCCGCCGGCGTGGTCCATGTGGTGGTGGGTCTGCACCAGGTACTTCACCGGCTTCCCCGGATACTTCGCTCGGGCGGCATCGAGCGTCCAGCGGGATTGCCACTCGTTGATGGGCGCGTCGAAGACGATCAGGTGATCGGCCATCTCCACGACCAGGGAGTTGTGCGACCCTCCGACGACCTGCGAAACACCCGGGGCCAGCTCCGCGAGCCGAAGTCCGGGCACGGCGTCGGAATCGAAGTTCACCGCGTCCGAATCGAGATAGGTGCCGATGAATTGCCGCCGGATGACCCACTGGTACGCCACCTTGCCCGCCGCGGGCCTCGCCGCCGTCGCGCGCAGATCGGACGGCACCTCGAGCTGGGCGGCGGCGATGGGCTGATTGAGCCGCACCTCGTCGTACTGGATGCGAACCACTTCGCGACCGTTCAGCTCGTAGCTCTGCCGGTGCGCGATTTTCAGGCCCGAGACGTCGCGCCAGTCGGAGAGGACCAGATCGTAGCTCGAGTCGCCCTCCACGTTGTCGGCATCGCGGGTGCTGACCCGGGCGGGTAGCCCAGTGCCCGGGTCGTAGGACACGGCGAAGTCACGGACCGAATCCGGAGCGGATTTCATCATCCAGAGAAGGCGCGGCGAAGTGCGTGCAAGCTCGCGCTGGACAGCGGCGAGGCGCACGGCCGACATGGTGTGCCGCGGCGGGTTCGAGTCGAGGGTCCGCTTGGGCAGTGCGGTGGTGTCGATGCCCTCGACGTATCCAGCGGAGGCCGTGACGACCTCGGTGAAGCGGTACTCGCGCGGACTCGGATACACGAGCTTCCGATCCCACTCGATCCGCGCCGCTTCCGCGGAGAAGCTGCGCGTGAGCACGAAGGTCGAGTCGCCGGCCAGGCGCATCTCGCCGTCGGGCGTCACGGACTGGTGCGGTTCCCAGTGCCTCGCCGTGCCCTTCACGGCGAGGCTCTCGACGCCGCGAACCTTCTCCTCGGATCCCATCGCGGCGAGAGCGCGGTCGAGTGGATTGACCTCGTCGGTGGTCGGCCGGCTGCGACCCTCCGAGCAGGAAGCGGCGATCAAGAAAAGCGCGGCGGCGCCCGCGATTCGGCCCATGGCTGCTTCTCCTTTCCCCGAGCGGCGCTGTGTATCCCAACCGCACGGTAGACGCATCCCGGCCGGACTCGAAAAAACGTTCATCTCAGCCAAATCGGCGGGCAGGAGCGCTCCTATCGGTCAATCGACCGACCCGGGGCCAAAGTCTCATGCGAGATCCGACTCGCGCATCGGAAGCTGACTGCCCGAGCCGAGCCCACGCTCTGCCGAGACGTCGATTCCAGCAATTCCCTGGGAGGGTTTCAATACATGAGACAGACAAGAACGCCTGGAGCGCGCTCCGGGCTCCTGCAGGTCTTGGTCGCGCTCGCTCTATTGGCCGCAGCCTGCGGCGGAACCGAATCTCCGACGGCTGAATTCAAGGACGGCCGGTCGCCGGAGATTGCGACCTCCCACCGGCACGCGCGAGTTTGTGGCGACGCGGCTCCGGGCCACGTGCGATGCCACTCCTGGGTGCGCGTCAACGACGTCACCGGCCAGGTGCAACCGTTCGTGACACCGTCGGGCTTCGGCCCCGTGGATCTGACCAGCGCGTACCAGCTGCCCACCACGGGCGGCGCGGGCATGACCATCGCCATCGTCGACGCGATGGACAATCCCAACGCGGAAGCCGACCTCGGCACCTATCGCTCTCAATTCGGCCTGCCGCCCTGCACCACCGCCAACGGCTGCTTCCGCAAGGTGAACCAGAACGGCCAGGCCTCCCCCCTCCCTGCATCCAACGTCGGCTGGGGCCAGGAGATCGCCTTGGATCTCGACATGGCCAGCGCCGTCTGCCCGAACTGCAAGATCCTGCTGGTCGAGGCGAGCAGCGCCACCATCGCCAACCTGGGCACTGCGGTGAACACCGCGGTCGCCCTGGGAGCCAACGTGGTGAGCAACAGCTACGGCGGCGGGGAAAGCTCGACGGACCCCAGCACCACCAGCCAGTTCTACAGCCACCCCGGCGTCGTGATCACCGCCAGCAGCGGCGACAGCGGCTTCGGCGTCGAGTACCCCGCGGCGGCCACCACCGTGCTCGCGGTCGGCGGCACCCACCTGGTGCGCGACGCCAGCACTCGCGGTTGGACCGAGACTGCGTGGAGCGGCGCGGGCAGCGGTTGCAGCGCGGTCGAGGCCAAGCCGGCGTGGCAGCTGGACACCGGCTGCGCGCGCCGCACGGTGGCCGACGTCTCCGCGGTGGCGGATCCCAACACCGGCGTCGCGGTGTTCGACAGCTTCGGCCCCGCGGGCCAGACGGGCTGGCTCGTCTTCGGCGGAACCAGCGTCGCCGCTCCGGTGGTGGCCTCGATCTTCGCGCTGACCGGCCACGCCAGCGCCACGCCGCAGTATCCCTACTCCAACACCAGTCAATTCTTCGACGCGGTCGGCGGCAGCAACGGCACTTGCAGCCCAAGCTACCTGTGCACCGCGGTGGCAGGCTATGACGGGCCCACCGGCATCGGCAGCCCCAACGCGAGCGCCATGAGCGCAGGGACCCCGCCGCCCGCCAACGACTTCTCCATCTCGGCGAGCCCGGCGAGCCTCAGCATCGTGGCGGGCAACTCGGCGACCGCCACCATCAGCACGGCGACCACGTCGGGCAGCGCGCAGACCGTGTCGCTGTCGACCTCGGCCACGCCGGCTGGGGTCACTGCCTCGATTTCCCCGGCTTCGGTGACTTCGGACGGCGGCGCGACGCTGACGGTGTCCACCACCACCGCGGCGGCGGCGGGGACGTTCACGTTGACGATCACGGGCACCGCCGCATCCGGCTCGCATACGACCGCGGTTTCGGTGACCGTGACCGCGGCCGGCGGCGCCTGCACGACGACCACCCAGCTCTTCGGCAACCCCGGGTTCGAGTCCGGCAACACCATCTGGTCCTCGACGCCCGCGGTCATCGACGGGACCAACAACGGCTCGGCGCCGCGGACCGGAACCTTCAAGGCCTGGCTGGACGGCTACGGCACGACCCACACCGACGACCTGTTCCAGACCGTCACCATCCCGGCGGGCGCGTGCTCCGCCACGCTGTCCTTCTGGCTGAAGATCACCACCGCCGAGACGACCACCGTCACCGCCTTCGACAAGCTGACGGTGACGGTGCGCAACACCGCGGGGACAGTGCTGTCCACCCTGGCGACCTACAGCAACCTGAACAAGAGCTCCACCTATCTGCAGAAGACGTTCGACCTGACCAGCTTCGCGGGTCAGACGGTGCGCATCCAGTTCCACGGCACCGAGGACTTCTCTCTGCAGACGAGCTTCTTCATCGACGACACCGCGCTCAACGTGGTGCAGTAGCCAGGACGCGCGGGAATCCGGAGCGGCGGCCGGGACACGTTCCGGCCGCCGCTTCCGCAGCTTGCCGTGGCCGCTCGCCACGGACGCAAGTCGGGCCTGCGTGGAAAAGCCGATGGCGCCGAGCTTCGCGTCGCATGCCCTTGCGATGCTCTTGCTCGGCGCTTGCACGACAGTGACGTCGGCGTCGCGACCGCCCGCAGAAAACGATGTCGAACGAATCAATCTGGCGCTGCGCGACCGCGAAGTGGAGCTGCGACTCGGCAGCGATCATCAGGAGGTCGTGGTGGGCACCGCCGTCCTGGTGGAACCCGCGGGAGTCGTCTGGACTGACCGAACGGGGCAGAGACTGCGCGCTCCTGCCGAGCTGCTGCACAGCCTGAACTACCTGTCTCCCGAGCATCCTCGCGTTCGCGGGTTCTGGGAGGGCGGCGGCATGGGCGTGGCCGGAGGCGGCGCATTGGGCGTGGTGATCGGCCTTGCAAGCGGCGACGATCCACCTTGCGGGTCCGAACAATTCTTCTGCCTCAGAGGATCGAGAGGAGAGAAGGCGGTGGTCGGCGGCGTGATTTTGGGCCTCCTCGGTCTGGTCGTTGGAGGATCGATCGGCGTCGCTGTCGGCCACCATGACCAGGTGGAGTTCACCGCCACCCGATGAGGCTCAGTGCGACGCGATGTCGTTCCTGACCACCTGGCCATCCTTCATCACGAATCGAATTCGCTCCAGCTCGGTGATGTCGGCGGATCCTGGGGCCGGGGACGCGGCCTGCAGCGATCGCGTCCCGCAGCGCAGAATCTCCGTCGATGCCGGAGTGCCCGAGATTGCGCACGGTGGTGAAGCCGCTCTCCAGGTCTTCGCGCGCCGCCGGGCATGGTCCCGTCCTCGGCGGGAGCGAAGGGAGCGCTGGTGGTCGCCGTGGATCCGGACGGGCCCGCGGCGAAGGCGGGAGTCGAGCCGGGCGACATCCTGGTCGCCGTCCAGGGGCGGCCGATCGACGACAGCAACCGCCTCCCGCGACTGGTCGCGAGCCTCAAGCCGGGAACGACGGCCGAGCTGAAGGTCCTCCGCACCGGCCAGCCGCAGACGCTCAAGGTGAAGGTCGAGAAGATGCCCGAGCCGGCGCGGCTCGTAGCCCGCCACCGGTAGAGCGCCGGAGCAGCTAAGCAAGAACGCGGACGAACGTCCGCCGAGACCAGTCAAAGCGTGCAGCCGATCGGCCGCGAACGTCGAGCTGACGACGTCTTGCCCTCCGATACGTGCGCGTCCCAAAGTATTGCCAGGCTTGCAGGACCGAACGATCTTGCGGAGCAGCCGAGGCGCCGGCTCGATCGGAGGTACCGCCGAGCCCGCACACGGTTCCTGAGGGAGCTCCGTGAACGAGCCAGGAACTCACCAACCGCCGGGAAGAGGCGCGCGAAGCGAGCTGGCGGACGAAGCCAGCGCCTCGCGCCAATCTCTCCGAGGAGCCCGCCTCCTCGCGCGCGAGCAGGCCGCGCGCTCCAATGCCGAGCTGCGTGCAGTCCAGAGGTCGCTCGCGGCGGAAGTGGGCGCGGCCATCGCCGGTCCCTCCGGGCTCGCCGGCATGCTCCAGCGCTGCGCGGAGGCCATGGCACGCCCGCTGCGGGCCGCCTGCGCGGGCATCTGGACCGTGTCGGACGCGCACGTCCTCACCCTGAGAGCGCGCGCGGGCGAGTGCCGATTCACCCGCGACCACGAACGCGTCCTGGTCGGGTCGCACAAGGTCGGACGCATTGCCCAAGACCTGCGGCCCCACCTGACCAACCAGCTGCGGGCCGACCCGCTGAACACCGATCCCGGCTGGGCCAAGCGCAACCGGCTGACGGCGTTCGCCGGTTATCCGCTGGTGGTGGAAGGTCGCCTCGCCGGCGTGATGGGCATCTACGCGACCAAGCCGCTGCCGACCCAGGTGCTCGATGCGATGGACGGGGTCGCGGACATGATCGCTACCGGCATCGAGCGCAAGCGGGTCGAAAAGGAGCGCCGCCGGCTCGCGGCGCTGGAGCGGCCGGCGCGGGCCGAGGCGGACCGGGAGATCCAGGAGACGCAGACGGCGCTCAGCCTTGCGCTGGAGGACAGCTATCGATTCGTCTCGGTCGTCGAAGGGAGCTCCGAGTTCATGGGGATCGCCACCCTCGAACGGCAGCTGGTCTTCGTCAATTCGGCGGGCCAGAAGCTGGTCGGCATCCACGGACCGGCGGCGGCACGCCGGATGACGATCTTCGATCACGTGTTCCCCGAGGACCACGCCTTGGCGCGCGAAGTCGTGGCGGGGGCCGTCGCGGACGGCCAGCGCACCGGAGAGATTCGCTTTCGCAACGTCGATACGGGCAAGCCGATCCCGGTGTGGGCGAACTTCTTCGTGCTTCGTGACAGGCAGACCGACCGGCCCGTCGCCCTGGCCACGGTGGCCCACGACTTGACCCAGGAGAAGCGCGACCTCGAGCTGCGCGAAAGGGTGCTGGGGATCGTCAGCCACGATCTCCGCAATCCGCTGAACGCCATCATGATGGGCGCCTCGGTGCTCCGCCGCGAGCCCCGGGCCCCGGCAGGAACGATCCGGGTCGCCGAACGCATCTTGTCGAGCGCCGAGCGGATGGACGCCATCATCGGCGACCTTCTCGACCTGACCAAGGTGCGCCTGGGCGGCGGCATCGAGATCAAGCGCGAGCCGATCGACGCACACGAGCTGTCGGCGCGGATCATCGATGAGCTCCGAGCGGGATACCCCGGGCGCGAGGTCCGGCTGAGCGTCGACGGCGACGGAAACGGCCGCTGGGATGCCTCGCGGCTCGAGCAAGTCGTCTCGAACCTCGCCTCCAATGCCCTGCAGCACGGTCCGCAGGACCAGCCGGTCACGGTCGAGAGCCGGGGGAATGACGAGGAGTGGATACTCTCGGTGCACAACCTGGGAGAGCCGATCGCTCCCGATCTGCTTCCCTACCTCTTCGATCCGTTCCGGAGGGGAACCGGGACTGGCGACCACAACGGCCGCGGCCACCTGGGGTTGGGCCTCTTCATCGCACGGGCCGTGGTGGAGGCGCACGGCGGAAGCATCGACGTGACCTCCCGGCGCGGCGAGGGCACGCGCTTCTCGGTCCGGCTGCCGCGTTTCACGCAGGTCTGACGGAACGCGCTTTACATCCGCACCGCGCTGACGGCGGCTCAGCGCAACTCGCGCGCTCCCCGCAGCCCCTGCAGGACGGAGAGCAGGGCCTCCGGTTCCCAGGAGCCGTCGTAGCGCTCGCCGTTGATGAAGAACGTGGGTGTGCCGTTCACGCCGCTGCGCGCGCCGGAGAGGAAGTCCGAGCGGACCTTCTCGGCCACCTCCTCCGAATCGATGTCCTCGGCGAACTGGTCGAGGTCGCAGCCGACCAGGCCCGCGTAGCGGAACAGGTGCTCGTCCTCGAGGAACTGCTGGTTCTCGAAGAGCAGATCGTGCATGGGCCAGAAGCGGTCTTGCAGGCCCGCGGCCTCGGCGGCGTGGGCCGCGCGCAGCGCGTGGGGATGCACCTGGCTGAGCGGGAAGTTGCGGAAGGCGAAGAGCAGGTCGTCGCCGATCGCCGCGCGCACCGCCTTCAGGATCAGATGGGCGCGCCCGCAGAACGGGCACTCGTAGTCGCCGTACTCGACCAGCTGGATGGGCGCGTCGACGCTGCCCTGGAAATGATCCTGCGAGCTCAGCGGCGGCCTCAGCTTGCTCATCGCTTCCTCCCTGGCTGCAGCCCCTCGAGGGCCTCGAGGATCCCGTCGGCGCCGGGATTCACGCCGATGGGCGAGACGTAGCTCCAGCGGATCATTCCCTCGCGGTCGATGACAAAGAGCGCGCGCTCGGAGACGCCTTCTCCCTTCCGGTACACGTCGTACGTGCGCGCGACCTCGCCCTTGGGCTCGAAGTCCGAGAGCAGCGGAAAGCGCAGGTTGCGATGTTTCGCGAACGCGAGATGGCACCAGACGCCGTCGACCGAGATCCCCAGGACCTCGGCGCCCAGCTTGCGGAACTCCGGCATCAGCTCGCTGTAGATCGGCAGCTGGTCGGAGCAGACCGGGCTCCAGTCGGCGGGATAGAAGGCGAGCACCACGTTGCGTCCGCGGAAGTCGCGCAGCGAGACTCTCTGGTCGGGGGTGGTGCCTAGCGAAAAGTCCGGTGCTTGCCTTCCTGCTTCGAGCGCCATGGCGTTCTCCCTCTGCCCTTGCGATCACCGCCGCCCGGGACTCTCGCGGACGACGCGGCTGAAGCTAAGGCCCACCTCCCTGGCACGCAGCCAAGAATTTCTGCGTAGTCCATGGCATTTCAATTTGCGTGGCGCGGTAGCAAAGTTGGCCGCGCGCTCCGGGCCGCTCCGCATTTCGTGGTTGCCCGTCCGACGCCGAGGAGCCAACCATGCCAGAGAAGAGCACTGAAACTTCGCAGTCCGCGCGCGGGTCGCAGTCTTCAGCCGCAGCGGCACAGCAGGCATCCACAAGCCCGGCCGCGCAGGCAGGCCAGGGAACGCAGTCGACCGAGCGAGCTCGGGAACAGCAGCCCGGCCGTGGATCGGGTGCGCTGCAGAGGCGCTCGGCCCTGCCTTTCGCCGGGACGTTCGCGCAGAGCCCGTTCTCGCTCATGCGGCGCATGATGGAGGACTTCGATCGCGTGTTCGAGGAGTTTGGTTTCGGCCGCGGTCTGGGCGGGGGCTTGCCTGTTGCCGGCGCGCGCGGCGCGCTCGAGCGCGGCGGGCTGGCGATGGATTGGTCGCCCGCCGTCGAGATGGTCGAGCGTGACGGCCAACTCGTGATCCGGGCCGACCTTCCCGGGCTGTCCCCCGACGACGTCCGCCTCGAGATCACGGACGACGGCTCGCTGGTGATCGAAGGCGAGCGCCGTTCGGAGATGGAGGCCGAGGAGGAGGGCGGTGTCTATCGCTCGGAGCGGACCTACGGCCGCTTCTCCAGGGTGATCGCGTTGCCGGAAGGGGTCGATGCGGACCGGGCGCAAGCGCGCTTCGACAACGGCGTCCTGGAGATCTCGCTCCCGCTTCCGCAGCAGTCGCAGCGGCGGCGCATCCAGATCCAGGGCCAGGGTCAGGGCGCCTCCGGAAGCGCGCAGGAGGGATCGAGCCGGACCAGGCCGGTGCACTAGGACAACTCTCGGGCGCGCTCTTCCCGAGCGCCCACGAGGAGGAACATCCATGGCGTTGAGTCTCGCCCGCAACTGGTGGGCGCTCGCCTTGCGCGGCGCCGCTGCAATCGTATTCGGCATCATCGCGCTGTTCTGGCCGCCTGCCGCCGTCGCCGCCCTGGTGGCGGTCTTCGGCGCGTACGCTCTGGTGGACGGCATCCTGAACCTGGTCGCCGCCGTGCGGGCGGGCCGCTCGGGGCAGCGCTGGGGCGCCTTGGTCTTCGAGGGCATCGTCAGCGTGCTCGTGGGCATCCTGACACTCTTCTTCCCCGCCGTGACCGCGCTCGCGCTGGTCCTGTTCGTGGCCGCGTGGTCGTTGGTCACCGGCGTCGCCGAGGTGGTGGCGGCGATCAAGCTGCGCAAAGTGATCGAGGGTGAGTGGTTGCTCGCGCTCTCCGGGATCCTCTCGGTCGCCTTCGGAGTCCTCCTCTTCATCTCGCCCCTCTTCGGAGCGATCGCCATCGCCATCTGGATCGGCGCGTACTCGGTCGTGTTCGGAGCGCTGCTGGTCGGCCTTGCTTTGCGCCTCAGGTCCTGGGCATCGCGCCAGCAGCAGCCCCAAATCCCGGCCGGCCCCGTGCCGCGGCCGGCGTAGGAAAGGCGGTCCGCACTCATGGCAGAAACGGACGAGTTGGAGGGAAGGCTCTGTGACATCGACCACCGAAGGCCCGCGGTCGTGCGCGTGACGGTGGTGGAGAACGGACAACGCCGGACGATCAACGTGTGCCGGGAGCACTACGCGGAGCTCCGCGCCCGGCAGGCTTCGCCGTTCGAATCGCTGTTCAGCAGGTTCGGCGGCCTCGGCGACGACCTGCTCGGCGGGTTCTTCGACGAGGGCGACGGGGGCGGCGCCGGGGCCTCGGCGCCCCGCCGGACGGGCGGCAGGAGTCGCGCTCCGGGGCCCGACCGCGAGTCGATGGACCTGACCGACTACATGAGCGACCAGGCGGAGGAGATCCTCCAACAGGCCGCGCGCACCGCCGCAGAATGGGGCTCGCGCGAGGTCGATTCCGAGCACCTGCTCTTCGCGCTCGCCGACAACGACGTGGTGCAAGCCATCCTCGCCCGGTTCAAGCTCTCGCCCGAGGAGCTGAAGCGGCAGGTGCAGGAGATCAGCCCCAGGCGGGAGCGGAAGGGGAAGCGTCCCGAGGCGGGGATCGGCGTTTCGCCCAGGGTCAAGGCCGCGCTGCTGGCCGCCTTCAACGCCTCGCGGGACCTGGGGCACAGCTACCTGGGCCCCGAGCACCTGCTCATCGGGCTCTCCGCCGAGGAGGGATTGGCCAGCGATCTCTTGCGCCGGTATGGCCTCACACCCGAGGCGATTCGCCAGCAGACGGTGCGAGTGGTGGGCAAAGGGGCCGAGGAAGGCCGCGTCCAGGGGAAGAGCGACACGCCCAACCTCGACAAGTACAGCCGCGACCTCACGGCGCTCGCCAAGCAGGGCAAGCTGGACCCGGTGATCGGCCGCGCGCAGGAGATCGAGACCGTCATCGAGATCCTCTCCCGGCGCAAGAAGAACAACCCGGTGCTGATCGGCGAGCCGGGCGTGGGGAAGACCGCGATCGTTGAAGGCCTCGCTCAGCGCATGCTGGCGGGAGAGGTCCCCGAGCCTCTCCGCGGCAAGCGGGTGGTGGAGCTGATCGTCACCTCGCTGGTGGCGGGCACGCAGTACCGCGGCCAGTTCGAGGAGCGGGTGAAGCAGCTCCTCGACGAGATCTCCGCGCAGCAGGACAACCTGATCCTCTTCATCGACGAGCTGCACATCATCATCGGCGCCGGCGCGACCGGCGGCGAAGGTGGCCTCGACATCGCCAATGCGTTCAAGCCCATGCTGGCCCGCGGCGAGCTGCACCTCATCGGCGCGACCACGCTCAACGAGTACCAGAAGCACGTGGAGAAGGACGCGGCGCTCGAACGGCGCTTCCAGCCGGTGCTGGTCAGCGAGCCGACCGTCGAGCAGACCATCATCATCCTGCAGGGGCTGCGCGACGTGCTCGAGGCGCACCACAAGGTGACCATCCTCGAGGAGGCGATCGTCGCCGCGGCGGAACTCTCCGACCGCTACATCCGGGCACGCTACCTGCCCGACAAAGCGATCGACATCATCGATCAGGCGGCGGCGCGCGTACGGCTGCGCAGCACCTCGCGGCCGGCGGACCTGGTCGAGGCCGACGCCGGGCTCCAACAGCTCAAGCGCGAGCGGGATTACGCCCGCAGCCGGAAGAACCACGACCGGACCAAGGAGCTGGAGAAGCGCCTCGACGAACGGCAGAAGGAGTACGACAAGAAGGTGGAGGAGTGGGAGAAGGTCCGCCGCTCCTCGACCGGCGAAGTGAACGTCAGCGACGTGGCGGAGATCATCTCCCGGCTCACCGGCGTGCCGGTGACGGAGCTGACGCTGGAGGAGCGCGAGCGGCTGCTCAAGATGGAGGAGCGGCTGCACGAGCGCGTCATCGGCCAGGACGAGGCGGTCGAGGCCGTGAGCGAGGCGGTGCGCCTCGCCCGCGCCGGCCTGAAGGACCGCCGCCGGCCCATCGCCACCTTCTACTTCCTGGGTCCCACCGGCGTCGGGAAGACGGAGCTGGCCAAGGCGCTGGCGGAGGTCGTCTTCGGCGACGAGGACGCCATCGTCCGCATCGACATGAGCGAATACCAGGAGCGGCACACCGTGGCCCGCCTGATCGGGGCGCCGCCCGGATACGTGGGCTTCGAGGAGGGTGGACAGCTCACCGAAAGGGTGCGCCGCAAGCCGTACAGCGTGATCCTGCTCGACGAGTTCGAGAAGGCCCATCCCGACGTGCAGAACATCCTCCTCCAGGTCTTCGACGACGGCCGCCTCACCGACGGCAAGGGCCGAGTCATCGACTTCACCAACACCATCCTGATCGCGACCAGCAACGTCGGCTCCGAGTTGATCCAGCGCAACCTGCAGGCGCCCGAGGGCGAGCGGAGGGACTACGACAAGCTCAAGGAGGACCTGATGGTCCTCCTGCGCAAGTACCTGCGGCCGGAGTTCTTGAACCGCATCGACGAGGTCATCGTCTTCCACGCCCTGGATCGCGAGCAGATCCGTAAGATCGTCGGACTGCAGCTCGAGCGTGTGCGGCGGTTGGCCCACGCGCAGGGCATCGCCCTCGAGTTCGATCAGACGCTGGTCGACCATCTGGCCGACGTCGGCTATCGCCCCGAGTACGGTGCGCGCGAGCTGCGGCGCCAGATCCGCTCACTGGTCGAGACGCAGCTCGCCGAGGCGATGCTCAAGAGCGACCTGGGCGAAGGCGATGCGGTGACGTTCAAGTACGACTCCGACGCCGATCGCGTCACCTGGGAGAAACGGGCCGGCGCGGCCGCAGAACGCGCTGCGGCGGCCCCCGCGGGCGAGGGCGGCGCGGGGCGCGGCCGCGACCGGGAACCACCCCGGCCGGCGGTCCACTAGCCGCCGCCGTATTCGGCGGCGCTATGCTTTTCACAGCGCGGACGTTACGGGATGCGCTGTAAGGACGGCCGTGGGGCCAGGTGGCGCGCGGCGAAGCGGCCGCCGCTACCTGGCCTCGAGCTGGTGCTCCAGGCGCTCGCGGGCCTCACGTAGATCGAGGTGCAAGTAGTCTTTCTCGACCGTCGCGGCGATGCGCTTCTCCACCCGCTCGGGGAGCAGCCCGCGCAGGACGCCGACGAATTCCGGCGGGGCGACCAGGACCCAGCGGTCGTATGCCTTGCGGATCAAGGCGTCGTCGAGCGCCTTGGCGATCTGCCGCGCGAACTTCTCGATCTCCACCTCCTTGAGCGGCGTGGGCGGCTCCATCGCGGAGCGGGAGCCCGTGCTCTGCTTCACCCGGCCGGGCTTGTCCGTTCCCAGCTCCGATTCCTTCAAGCGGCTCTCTGGGTGCGCGAGCTCGGCGATCAGCTTCCAGTCGCGCCGGCCCGCGGCCTGAGGCTCGTACACTTTCGCCGTCGCTGCATCCGCAAGCACGATCCACGTTCGAGCATTCACGATATCGCTCCCGCTTCGGGCTCACATCCCCGTGGGGTACGTCTCCGGCAACTCGCCGCGCTCCCAGGTCGCGGTCCGCTCCAGCGGCTCGAGCGCGCGCGTCTCGTCGAGGTGCATGAGCGCATCGAACTGGCTGGGCAGGCGCGCGTGGAAATAGTGGCTCACTCGCTCGGTCCCGGGCAAGCGCCGATGGCCCTCTGCAGATGCGGTTCGCGCAGTCCCCCCGCCGCCTCGCCCAGATCTCCCAGGGTCAGGAGGAGCTTCGAAGCACCGGTGCGGTGGAAGAGGCCTTCGTAGCTCCCCGGCAGCGCGGGGCGGACCTGCTTTCGCTCGGCGGGCCCTCCCCACTCGGAGGCCGCGGTGACGGTCCCGGTGTAAGTGCTGAAGCCGATGAGCCGCGCCTCGCCGGGGTGCCGCTCGCGGGCAAGCTGCCCGATGTTGATCTCGCCCGCCTCGCCCATCTGCGTCGCGCGCGCGTCGCCCACGTGCGAGTTGTGGGCCCAGACGGCGATCCTGGCCCGCCCCAGCCGCCGATCGACGTGCGCGAGCAGCGCGTCCAGGGTGTCCGACATGTGCCTGTCGCGCAGGTTCCAGGACGAGGTGCGCCCCTCGAACATCGACCGGTAGTACTGCTCGGCGTTTTTGACGACGTGCGCGTTCTGCTCTGCCTCGAACGCTTCGTCCTCGGCAGCCAGGCCACCGCGGGCCAGCAGCTCCTGGCGGCGGCGCCGCAGCTCCACGAGCTGCAGGACGGCCTCGCGTTCGCAGTCCGCGCTGAGCCCGAACGAGGTCGCGTATCCGTAGGTCTGCGGATCCTCGCCGAAGTGCTCGAAGCAGGCGTACCGGTAACGGGCGCGGCCTGCCGCCTCGGGGTCCACCCTCTCGAGGTACTCGAGCACGGCGGCGATCGACGCGTGCAGGCTGTAGAGGTCGAGCCCGTAGAAGCCGACCTTCCCGGCGGGATCGCCGGCGCGGTCGTTGTGCTCCCTGAGCCAGGCCACGAACTCGAGGACGTCGGCGTTGCGCCACATCCAGGCCGGGAACCGCTTGAAGTCGCCCAAGGCCTCGATCGCCTCCGCGTCCTTGCCGATGCCGCGGACGTACCGGTTGATGCGGTAGGCATCGGGCCAGTCCGCCTCGGCGGCGACGGCGCAGAACCCCTTCTCGAGGATGAGCCGCTGCGTGAGCTGCGCGCGCAGGTGGTAGAAGTCGTGCGTCCCGTGCGTCGCCTCGCCGATGAGCACCACCCGCGCGTCTCCGACGAGCTCGAGGATCGGATCCAAGTCTTGCATCGAGCCCGCGAGCGGGTAGGCCGCCGTCGCGACCGCGTCGATCAACATCCCGTCCGAAGCTGCCATGACGACCTCCAGGGACCTGCTCCCGGGCCGCCGCTCGCACACTGCCGGAGCGCGGCGGCGAGCACGCGCCCGGCATGTCGGCGGCCACCTTCGACCTCAGCCAAGAGTAGGTCCGCGCGGCGCCAGGTAAAGGCCCCGGAATTCCTTGCCGTAGACGGCCGCCGAAGGGTGAAGGTCGTAAGTATCGGCTCAGACCGGGCCCGGCCGGGATGGCGCCCGTTCGTCTTTCCTCCCGCGCCGGCCCTCGTCCTTGTCCCCGACGAGCCAGTAGGTCACGCCCAGCGACAGCGCCAGGGCCGCGAGGCCGAGGAGCGTGGCGGGCGCGATCTCGAACAGATCGGCGACGATGATCTTTCTCGCCAGCGCGAGCAGCGCGATGAGGATGACGATCCTGGCCTGGATGATCCCGCGCGTGCCCGGCCCCACGTACCGCAGCGTATGGTTGAACTCGAGGGCGATCAGAAGCGTCATGATCGCGCCGAAGACTTGCTGGAAGACTACGTGGTCGAGGGGATTGAGCGCTCGCAGCAGGATGGTGTCCACCACGCCCGCGATCAGCCGGTACAGCGCGACCACGATGATGACGCCGATCACCGCTCTGAGCAGCAGCGCCACGACCACTTCGAAGCGCTCGTAGGTGGCGAGCGTCTTCCACGCGTCTCGGACGTCGGCCCAGCTGCGGAAGGGTGATTTCATCACGGGAGTGGATGGCGGCGCAGCGCGACGCTGCCCCGTTCGGGGCGCGCAGTCAACGGGCTACCCGCTCGCCCGGCCCTCCCGCCTGGAGCGGTTCGACTGGCGTAGCCATGAGACCGGCGCCGGCGGGACGCGCGGCCGCACGCCGGTCCGTTCTCCATGCAAGGCGCTTTCACCCGCGCAGAAGGTGGCCGGGGCGAGGCCGCGCAGGGCAAGGGTGGTGGCGCGATCGCCGCCGCGCAATCCCTGCTCGCCTGGAGTGCGATCGTGAAGCTTTTCTGAATGGCGCATGCAGTTCGCGCGGGTTTCGTAGATGCGCGTGCCTGCCTATCCTCGCCCTCGTTCGATGAACTTGTACGCAAGCCTGCGGGGCTGTCAGGAGGAACGGCGATGCAGAAGCGAACACTGGGAAAGAGCAATCTCGAAGTCTCTGCGATCGGCCTCGGCTGCATGGGAATGAGCTTTGGCTACGGCCCGCCTGCGGACAAGAAGGAGATGATCGCGCTGCTCCGCTCGGCGGTCGAACGGGGCGTCACGTTCTTCGACACCGCCGAGATCTACGGCCCGTTCACGAACGAAGAGCTGGTGGGCGAGGCGCTCGTGGCTCGTCAACGCAATCACGGGCAGCCCTGTTTGGCACCAGGGCCGCAACGCCATCTTCGTCGTGTTCGATGAGGGGAACGGTCCGCTGACTTGCCCCGAATACGATCCCGACCACGGAGTGGGTACGGCTCCCGGCTCGCTGCTGCCTGGTGCCAGGTGCTACGACCCGGCCAACTTCAACGACCGGGTCGTGCTCATCGCCATCACGAACTACGGCGTGAAGGGCGTTCAGGATGAGCGCTTCCAGTCACATTACTCGCTGCTGAAGACGATCGAGGCCGCCTTCGATCTGCCCTTTCTAGGTCACGCGGCTGATCGGACCACCAATACGCTGGCGCCACTTCTCGCGCCGACGCACCGCGAATAGTCGGGCAACGGGGCCCGGCTGGAATCACCTCCTGTCGGGCCCCGCGCCCAGCCTCGACACCGAGAGCGCGGCCCCCGGCGCGATCGATCTCCAGATATCCGGCTCGTCGAACCAAGGGCAACCGCCCCTCGACAGCAGCTACACGTACACGTACGAGGTGAAGAACGCCGGCCCCTGGGCCACCAGCGGCGGCGTCTCGTTCTCGGATCCGCTCCCAGCCTCGCTCACGTTCGTGAGCGCGACGACGACTGCGGCCTCGTGCACGGGCGGCCAGACGGTCTCGTGCGCCCTCGGCGATCTCGCGGTCGGCGCGCACGCGACCATCGCGATCATGGTCAAGGCGCCGAGCACGGCGCAGTCGGGACACCAACCCGAGCAACGACAGTGTGTCGGTCACGGTGACGTCGAAGTGACACCCAACTCGTCCCGGGACGAGTTGGCACGCTGAGCTGCGTATGGCGGCCCCGGATCTGTCCGATCTGCACAAGGACCTGTCAGCGCGCCGAGCTTTGCCGCGGCCAGAGCGACCAGACCAGAAGCGGAGCGAACTGCAGCGCCTCCGTCATCACGACGCCGAGGCCGCGACCGGTCAGCATTCGCGCGCCGATAGGCGCCACCGGGATTGGCGTCCATGCTGCAAAGTACCGGTGGTTTGATAGCGGCCAGAGTAGGGCGATGCCGAGTCCCCCGTCGGTGAGCGTGTCCAGGAGGCCGTGGGAGACCGCGACGATGGTGCTAGAGCAGCCAGAGCCGCGTCCTCGTCTGCCCGCCGTCGACCTGCTCCGGCGACAGTCGCGTCACGAACGCGGCGACGAAGGCGAGCGCCAGGGCGGCACAGATGGAGTGGGCCGCGCCGCGATGACCGAACGGCGCGGAGTAGGGAATGCCGAACTGAAAGGCGATGACATCCAGGTCGGGTGCCAGTGACAGCGCGCTGAACGCCACCATCGCCCGCGCGAGCGACGTAGTACCCGCCCTGTCTAGGCGCCGGGAGCCCAAGCTCGTCCAGAGGCGACCCGCCGCCATTCCGACGGCGACATGGCCGAGACTCGCCATGCCGGCGTTGTAGCGGAACCGCGGCCTGAGAGCAGCCTCCGTAGGTTCGGCTAGCCGGCGACCAACTGCTGCCCGCCGTCGATGTCGTAGGTCGCGCCCGTCAAGGCCGTGTTGGTCATGATGTGTACGGCGAGCGCGGCGACGTCGGCCGGTCCGACGACGCGCCGGATGGGAAGCGTAGCGCGGAGCTGATTGCGGCGGTTTTCGAGCTCGTCGCCGAGGAGCGATGCCGACAGCTGTGTGTCGACGAAGCCGGCGGCGATGAGGTTGACTCGGACGGGCGCGAGCTCGAGCGCCAGGTTGGCTGTGAGGGCGGGAAGTGCGGCGGTGACTGTCGACGCGATCCCGAGGCCGACGCCTGGGCGCCGGCCGCCGGTGCCGCCCATGAACAGCAACGTGCCTCCCGGTCTCACCTTGCCGGCGGCGTTGCGGGCGACCTGCAGCATCAGCAAGAGGTGCTCGTCGAGGGCGCGTCGCGCCTGCTCGTAGTCCAGGTCGACGAGGCGCCCGTAGTGCGGCCGGCCAGCGGTGACCATCACGTGGTCGATCTTGGGCGGCAGGTCCCGGAAGAACCGATCGAGGGGAGCGGGA